>Ga0265295_1002036_pt1 | contig 33438 bp, 44 predicted proteins | sample Munlansysbiofilm_FD_192503 | JGI IMG/M metagenome (GOLD analysis project Ga0265295, IMG submission 192503) | Leachate microbial communities from a municipal landfill in Southern Ontario, Canada - Methane capture system biofilm | ecosystem: Engineered > Solid waste > Landfill > Unclassified ... | reverse complement strand
CGGGGTTAAGATTTCGAATTGGCGTGGATATGTTGCGGATAATCCGAAAGACTACAATGACACAGCTTCTGTAGCTGGTGTATATGCAGAGCCTTACTTACCACTTGGATATCTTAATGCTAACGCAAACAACTACGCGCAAGACTTAGGATATGACGCAAATTATCCATATGCGAAGCTCCCAATCAGCGTTCAGGCGAGCAGCGGTTTATTCTTTAGAGATTATTATTACCAAAACTCTGGAGATAGAACGGTATTCGTCGGCGGTTTTTGGGTTCACAGTTCTCATGCTGGTCTGTTCTTTTGGACTCTGAGCGACGATCTCGGTGATACGTACTTCGTTATTGGTGCTCGGCTTTCGTATCGCCCTTAAGGGGGTTTCAATGGGGGTCTTCCCCCAATGAGAATATAAGGTTTTAAGGGGTTGTGCGGTGCAGTTTTCGTGTGTTCGTTTGAGTTCGTCGGCGGTAATTGGAATAACAGTTCTAATGCTGGTCTGTTCTATTGGAATCTGAACAACGATCTCGGTAATACGAACTTCAATATTGGTGCTCGGCTTTCTATGGTCAAGCACTGCACAATCCTTACCACTTGGTAAAAAATGGCTATTAAGGGAATAGTTTAGTAGGGTACTCGAAACACTATTATTGCCACAGAAAGGTTACTTATGAAAAGAGTAGGAAACATCTATCACAAAATATACGAAAAAGATAACATACGCCAAGCTATCATGTCAGCAAGTCAAGGCAAAAGGCATAAGCGTGGAGTCATAAAAGTTTTTGAAAACTTAGACAAGGCTATCGGCCTTATACATGACATCCTTAAAAATAAAACGTATATCCCTAATCCATATTGGGAATCAGTCCTAATAGACGGAGCGAGTAAGAAAGAGCGAATTATTTATAAACCTAAGTTCTTTCCTGATCAAGTGATTCATTGGTGTTTAATGAACATCATCAAACCTCAAGTTGTACGCGGTATGTACAAATGGAATTGTGCTTCGATTCCAAGTCGTGGCACGCTATACGCAAAGAAGGCCACAGAGAAATGGATACGCACAGACCACGCAAACACGCGATACGCTCTTAAGATTGATATTAAGAAGTATTATCCAAACATCAACAAAGAAACGTTAAAATCGAAATTTAGAAGGGTTATTAAAGACCCAGATATATTGTGGTTATTAGATATCATTATTGATAGTCATCATCAGGGAATACCTATTGGCAACTACACATCACAATGGTTTGCAAATTTCTATTTACAGGATTTAGATCATTACATTAAACAAACTTTAGGAGCAACCTATTACGTAAGATATATGGATGACATGGTCGTTTTCGGAAGCAACAAAAAGAAATTACGCAAAGATAAAATACTCATTGAGAAATTCTTAGAAAACGAAAGTTTAACAATCAAAGAGAATTGGCAGGTGTTCAATATAGACAAACGTCCGCTTGACTTCGTTGGATATGTATTCAAACGCGATAAGACGTATGTCCGTAAAAGGATTACGGCAAGGATGAGGAAAAGGTATTTAAGATTCGAAAGACAACCAACAAAACATTTAGCATGCAGCATGATGAGTTATTTAGGTTGGCTCATACATTCGGATTCTTACATTTTGTATAAGAAGTATTTTAAAAACATAAAACTTATGAAGGAGTTTATCAGACATGGAAATTAGAAAGATTAAACAAGAATCAACGCAAGTACCAGATGATACAGCTATCAGACATCTAAGCGGTACAATTTATGAACTCATCGGGAATGAGAACGTCACACCAAAACAAAAAATCATGGACGGCGAAGAAGTGACAGTGTATGAGTCTGAATTGACACACATCACAACGTCAATTACAAGACGCGACGAGATGATTTCTGCGCTTATTAGATTGAGATACACCCAAGACGCTGAATTTGCACTCATCAACAAAGGCATTCTAAATGCACAAGACCCAGAATACTTAGCTTATAGATCCTACGTGGACTTATGCAAAGAACAATCCAATACGTATTACGGCAATTAGCTAGAATATGGAGTTGGACAAAACCATATCTTACATGGAAGATGTTTCCAATCGTTTTAAGCATATGGGTTTTAACTAATGGTATATGGTATGTATTGGCCTTCATGAACATTGGGTGGATTTCATGGGCTGCAAGGGCTTATTTAGCGTTCCTATATATGCCATTCACTCCAGAGAAAATCATCATTGTTATATTTGCGCCAATTATTTATAGATTCATATACAGAGAAGACTTTAAAAAGGAGAATAAAAATGACACAATCGAAAGCAAGAGCTAAGGTTCACGATGTTTTAGTTAAGACAGGCCCTGGCATAGAAGATTTCGGATACATTCCTTTAGGTCAAGTTAAAGTTAACGGAGTAACGCTCGCAGAACTCATCGATCAAACCAAAGCTGACGCTAGTAAGAGATTGGATGTATTAGAAAAAGAATCATCAGAACTAAAAAAAGAAAATCAAAGACTCGAAGGCGAAGTCAGAAAAACACTCGATGAAAACAAATCATTGCGTGAAAGATTAGACAAGCTAGAAACCGTCTTCGAAAAAAATATAAGGGAGTGGATCACAAGATGAAAAAATTAATCAGCGGACTATTCAATGTATTTATTTACGCAAACTTAATATTCGCACTAGCTAGTGCAACATATGCCGCGCTTCCTGCGGAATATCAAGTTTTACAAGGATTAGATATTCACTTTATCTTAATTGGTGGTGGTACTACAACACTTCTAGGTAGCGCTGGGCTCTATTTAAAGCACTTAATGGCTAAACACGATATAGAAGTCAAGGACACCACAAACATGGCCCTAGAGAAGTTTTTGACGCTAACTAGAGAATATGCGCGACTTAGCAAGGAAAACCAAGACATTAAATCGTTAGTTCAAATGTTGATAACGAAACAAGATCAAACCAATAAGCTGCTAGAGACAGATTTGTCCGCCAAACTATCGAACCCTTTAATCGACGAAACTGTTAAGGCTCTGATAGAAGGTGTGTTGAATGAAAAGTAAAATCCTAAGAATATTAACTCTATCGCTACCGCTTCCAATTTATTTATTTTTGAATGCTGTTCTATTTAGTGTCACACCAGATGTGACGATCAACGCAAAGATAGAAGACATCCAAGTTATTAATTACATTGAAGAAGACACTTACTTTATTTACTCGAACGAAACAACAACGTTTGAAGGTGGGTACACCGTATTATTTAATGGCATGATTGGGGCAGTGATTGAATCTGGGGATATCATACGCGTTGGGTACACATATTATGACTATACCGAAAACAAAGAAGGCGTCATGGAGCTTGTTAATCTTAAACTTATTGAGAAACAACAAAGTTATAAAATCCCTGTGGCGTTCTTTATATCCGCCTTAGGGGTTCTGATCGTCGCATTAGTTGTTATGGGTAAAATGGATATCATGAAGACATATCCTAGAATATCAGCTTTAATTGCACTATCTACAGGGACACTTGTCTTATATATCATTGATACGATTGTGTCTAATCTGTTAGGGGTATTTATTGTTGCTACTGTGTCATGGGGTATTTATTGTATTGAATACACGTTCGCGCATGGGAAGATAACTAAAACAGAAAAAGAAAAGAAGACAAACGATTTAACAGCTCTTCTAAAGGCGGCGCTGAATGAATAAACTACTAGATAATGTATATAAATATTCAGTATGGATTGTTACTTCGCTTGCAATTTTAGGGTACTTTGCTTATAAAACATTAACGTTTGACGGTTCAATCGAATCAGTATTAAACTCATGGGATACATGGACAAACCTTGCATTTATTATCTTTTTAAATATTACGGTTCAATCTGGAGCGATTGATTCCGGTATATCGAACGGTCTATCGAGTGAAGAATTCGAACTTGCAGATAAATTAAATAATAAAATCATCGGAAGCGTCAACAACGAAATGGATGATTTTAGAGTATTTATTAAGAAGCTAAACAAAGCAGAATTACTTAGAATGCAAGAAGATTTTTTATTCTCTGTCGGAGATAAGAAAATCGAAGATCTAACCGATAAAGAATTAAAAAAATTTAAAAAGCTAAAACCAATACAACATAATGTGTATGGATTTAATCTCCCTCTGTTCTATGAATTGACAAGAGACGGTAAAATCAACTATAGGGCGTCATTTAATAGAAACAAAGGTAGAGCTAAAGCTAGGATCATGAAAATCGTTTCTGGTGTCATGTTTGGTGGTTTAACCATTAATATGGCATTCAACACGACAGGTCTAGGAGAAGCTTTAGTGAGTGTACTTATTATTGGTATAGGACTCATGTTAACGTTTGTGATGTCGTTTGTGCCCTACACATTTAAATTAAGGTTTGACTTACCTAAAAAGGTTATCTTAAAAAAGACTTTGTATGACTCTTATATTGATTATAAAACAGGTAGTCACAAACTCGTAAAGGTTAATCAAGAAGTCAAATTAAAAGATGAAGTTATCGAAGTAGTAAACCCAGAAGAAACTAAACCAGAACAAGCGTCTAAAGAATAGGCGCTTTTTTTATTGTAAAAATATAAAAATAAAATGCAACCAAAAGTGTTGACAAAATGCAACCGATACTATATAATGAAGGTACAAATCAAAAAGGAGAAACGACAAATGAGAGTTTATAAGGACGATTTAGGGACTGTAGTATTTAGCGATGACATGTACACAACAACATACTTTGGGGATGATTGCTGGTTAGACCCACAAGACGACAACAAGACATGTCACGAAGAAGTAGATCCAAACGATTGGGACGTGTTCATGAGTTGGTGTAAACAAGAAGGTAAAGACCCAAGAAACGCAAACAGTGTTAGAGAATATATGGCGTTGGTGGACAAATGACATACAAAATATTAGACCCTAACAATGGCGCATTGAAAGATACCGTAGAAGTTAAAGACCTACAGACATGTAACCAAGTGTTCATGTACAAATTATTAGGCTGGAAGGTGGTGGGAATGAATGATCAAGGCCAAAATGAAAGAACAAGGAATCACGGTAGTTCAAGCAGCAAAACATCTCGGCATACACAGAAACTCGCTGCATAGAAAATTAGTCGGTTCACGAAAGTGGGCATATAAGGAAATTGGGAAAATGGCGCGCATGTTAGGAATGACGCGTTCAGCATTCGTTCAAGAAATGAGAAAGGACATTGAAACGTATGAGAATAGTCAAGAATAGACTCACAACAGAAGAGTGGAATATCTATACATTCTTAAAAGAAAATTGTTTAGGCGAGCAAAACGCAATACACATGAAGGATCTCGCAGTTAGAGCTAATATGTCAGAACGAAAAGTTAGACAATCAATTAGCAATATTACAGTTTATAAGCCAGGATATACAATCATTGCAGCAAACAACAAAGGATACTATATTCCAACGGAAGAAGAGCGTAAGAATGCGAATGGCATGCTTAAGAGTAGAGTCAAAGGTGCAATCGAACGTATGATAGCTAATGATCCAGAACAAGTCAATTGGTTGTATGGATATATCACGGACATTAAACACCGTTACGATAACCCACCGCAAAATCAAATGAAGTTACCGCTTAATGGAAAAGTGGAAGATGTCAACTACACAGCTGACAAATACAAAAGACAAGTCTAAGAAAGGATAAAAATAGACATGGAAAACGCAGTTATTAAAAACGATTTAACCGTACAAGTTGTACAAAAAGAAGGAAGTATTCAATTCAACAACTATGAAGAATTGAAAAGCGAAGTAAAGGCAACCCTTGAATCGTACAAAGGTTTGCAGCTAACAGATGATAACAAGAGTGAGATCAAATCAAAGAAAGCAGAACTCAACAAAGTATCAAAGAATTTAAATGATGAACGCATTCGTATTAAATCAGATTTCATCAAACCACTTGAACTATTCGAAAACCAAGTCAAAGAAATTACGACATTGATTAAAGACGCTGTAGAAACTTTGGACACGCAAGTTAAGCAGCAAGAAAACCAAGAAAAGAAACAAAAGGAAGATAGACTCCGCAAACACTTCGATGAATTCAAAGCATTGCATGAAAATATCGATTTTGTAGCGTTTGAAGATGTCAACCTTAATATTACCTTATCCGCAAGCGAAAACAAGCTTAAAGACGAAATTAAAGCGTTTGTTGATAAAGTGCTATTAGACATAGAAGAAATCAACTCTGATGTCAACCAAACGAGATTACTCGCTAAGTATCGTTTGAGTAAGGATCTACAAAAAAGCCGCATTGAGTTGAACAGAGAGTTACAACAAGAACAAATTGCAGCTCAACCTAAACCAGAACCGATTGTTCAACCAACAATCAAACCTGTTGAAAAGGTTGTCGAAGTCGAAGAAGACATCACGGTAGAATTCACAGTAACAGCTACAAGAACTCAACTTGTAAAATTGAGAGAATATATGAAAGCAGAAGGTATTAAATATGAATAAAGATGATATCAAAAGATTAAATGCAGAAGCATTAGAAGAACAAATTGCGCCTGTTAAATATGAAATTGACGGACACGAAATCAAGTTGTCGCCAACGATCGTTAAAAGATTCATTACAGGTGGCCAAGAAATCACAGAAAGCGAATATAAGTTGTTTGTTGAGCTTTGTATCGCTCGCAAGTTGAATCCATTTTTAAAAGAAGTTCATCTGATCAAGTACAGCGACACAAGTGCTGCACAAATCGTAGTTGGTAAGGACGCTATCGTTAAACGCGCTGTCACACATAAGAGCTTCAATGGGAGACAACAAGGTGTCATCGTGAAGACAGAAGACGGAAAGATTGAATATCGTAACGGCGCTTTAGTCATAGAAGGCGAAACATTAGTTGGCGGCTGGGCTAGAGTGTACCGCAAGGGTTGGGATTACCCTGTTGAAACTGCTGTATCGCTAAAAGAAGCTATACAAACTAAAGGAGACGGGAAACCTAACACAAATTGGGCAAATAGACCTGCTACAATGGTTGAAAAAGTCGCATTAGTTAGAGCATTAAGAGAAGCGTTTGTAGAAGATGTAGGCGGATTGATTGACGAAGACGAAGCGTGGCAAAACATGAACAACAAGCCAACCGGTAGCGTCGTAGAAACAACCGTTCAAGTAGACCCAACAACAGGCGAAGTAGAAGTTCAACCGGTACAAAAAAAGAAAAAATCACTAGATGACATCTAATATCCACATATTAGGTAGTTCGAGTAAAGGCAACGCCATAGTTTATTTTGACGAAATCATGGTAGATTGTGGCGTTAACTACCAAACATTAAAACCGGTTGAAGATAATATCCGTTTGGTATTGCTAACGCATAGACATGGCGATCACTTTAAAACCACCACGATGAAATCATTAGCCAAGAACAGACCTAGCTTGTTATGGGGAGTTCCAGAACATCTAGAAGACCTGTTTCTAAAACTCGATATTCCTAACTATGTTGTATTTAACGAAGGCAAAGCATATTCGTTTGGAGATTACATCATCAGCCCTTTCAAACTGTATCACGACGTGCCAAATGTTGGGTGGAGAATCATCAATAAACCAAAAGACTACAAAATATTTCATGCGACCGACACGTTTACGTTAGACGGGATTCAAGCTAAGGGATATGATTTGTATGCTATTGAGTTCAATCATGACGCAGATAGAATTATGGATGACATTATTTCTAAGTTATCATCAGGAGAATATGCGTACGAAGTCAAATCAATGGAAAATCATTTAACATTCCAAAAGGCGCAAGCATTCTTTGATGAAAACAAAAAAAGTTCGAGTGAGCTAGTGAAGCTTCACATAAGCAGCAGATATATAAAAGAAGGTATCCTAACATGAAAATTGTTTCGAATAAAATATCCAGGGAAGGCAGATCAATTGTTATTGAGACCGACTTATCAGAGTACCACATTCAAAAACTAATGCAAGAAATTGAACGCGTTGAGATGTATGAAGTTACAATCAAACAGCATAAAGAATCAAGAAGTGTAAAACAAAATAAATTGTTATGGGCAATCATCGAAAAGGTATCCGATGAAGTAAACGGATCACATCGAGAAGACGACATATGGAACGTGTACAAGGACTTACTAAGACGCGCAAATGTTAAATATGAAATCGTAGCAGCTGAAAAAAAAGCAAAACATATCCTTGACGAACACTTTAGATACGTCGAAGAGCTTCCAAATAGTTTGACAACACAAAAAGGAAGAACACTCATTGCTTATAAATGTTACATCGGATCTAGCAAGTATAACACGAAGGAAATGAACGAACTTATCGAAGCTGTCAAAGATTATGCTGCGGAGTATGGAATCGTTGATCATGAGATTCAAATGCTAGAAGAAACATATCGATGAAAAGAACAGAAGCAACTAAAATTACCATTAAGGTAAGAGAAGAAGTTATGCGGAGAGATCGTCACAGATGTATTGTCTGTGGCGCTTCACATGGCTTACAATGCGCTCACATATTTTATAACAGGTCACATGGTGGTTTAGGCGTTAAAGAAAACCTCGCTATGCTATGTGTTGAGTGCCATATGAGGTTAGACAATGGACTAAAAAAACATAGTGAGCCGATAGCGCTAATCACAAAATCATACTTAAGGAGTAAATATCCAAATTTAGATGAATCAACACTAAAATTCAGAAAGGACTCATCATGGTAGAAATATATAAAAACATCGACACAACGGTGGTATTCGAAAAGAAAAACGATATGTACAAAATAAAGGTTAGAGCAGATATTCATTTAAACAACACAAATACATATCAGTTTACATAAGAAGAAGTAAACACCATTCTAAGAGCATTTAAAATCTTAGACGATAAGAAATTCATAAACGAGCCACAAACGGCGGAAGGGATACAAAATGAATAGATCAATACTAGTTGGGAGACTTACAAAAACTCCAGAATTGAAATCAACACAAAGCGGAATATCAGTTGCAGCGTTTACTGTTGCAGTAAATAGACCGTTCTCGAATGAATCTGGCGAAAGAGAAGCCGACTTCATACAATGTGTGGTTTGGAGAAAACAAGCCGAAAACTTAGTCAAATATTGCGATAAAGGTTCGCTGGTCGGGATTGAAGGTAGGATACAAACAAGAAGTTACGAAGATGATAAGGGCAATTCAAAGTACGTGACGGAAGTTGTGTGTGATCAGATAACATTCTTGGACACAAAGAAGAAAGAAGAAGATAATAGCGGTTATCAACCTGATCCAGAGTTTCAAGAAGAAAAAGTTCCAAACACACAAGAAGAAGATTTACCATTCTAAATTGATAAGCGGCATTTTAAGTAGTGCCGCTTTTTTTTTATAAAAGATAATAAAAGTATTGCAAAAGATATTAATAGTGTGTATAATGAAATCAAGAAAGGGGGTAATGTTATGAATGACAAGCCCGTATATACAGTAGAAGAGTTTGCACAAATCATGGGAGTTAAGCCGCTAACAGTCAGACGTTGGATTAAAAATGGTGAAATTCAAGTTATCAGATTGGGACGAACAGTCCGTATTAGTAAAGACGAATTAAAAAGGAAGGAGAAGTAACGATGACAGGTCAAACAAAAAAATACTTCTGGTTAAAACTTGATCGAAACTTCTTCAAACGTCACGACATTCAAATTGTAGAAAGTATGCCTAATGGGAAAGATTATGTGTTATTCTATCTAAAACTTCTTGTTGAAAGTATAGATCACGAAGGTATGCTAAGGTTCAACGAAATGATTCCATACAACGACTCAATGCTTGCGACAATCACTAACACAAATATTGACATTGTGAGAAGCGCTATAAAGGTGTTTCAAGAACTCAAACTTATGGAGTTATTCGACGATAAGACATTGTACCTAAAAGAAACTCAAAAAATGTTAGGAGAATCATCATCAACACAACGAGTTAAAGCATTTAGAGAGAGACAAAAGCAAGCACAATTAATACATAGAAACGTTACTGAAACGTTACATGAAACGGAGATAGAGAAAGAGATAGAGAAAGAGATAGATATAGAGATAGAGAAAGAAAAAGATATAAAGACTAAAAAAGAGCCTGTTGTCTATTTCGAAAATCTAGAACTTAATAAAACATTTATCGATTTCATGAAGATGAGAAAATCTCTTAAAAACGGTGCAATGACTGAACGAGCTATTAAGATGATGATCAACAAACTTAACGGTTATGACATTGATATTTCTATCCAGATGTTAGAACAAAGTATTCTCAATAATTGGAAAGACGTTTACGATTTAAAAGGCGAGCATAAAAAACTATCAAAAACGCAAGAGAAAGACAAGCGCACAGATGATATGTTAACTCGAGCTATGAAAGAAGGTGCGTTCAATGACTAAAGCTGCATTTAATAAAGGCATGGTCATGTTAACTGTTTATTATAACAATTTCGAATTTAATATCCTTCCGGATACTGAAACTGAAAAGTTGAAATATCAAGTATGGCAAAATGCATTATCAAGCATACCGGAAGACAGCTTCGAAAAAGTGATCACAAAGTATTGTATCAGTAACGTATTTGCGCCAAATAGTCCAACAGCTATACTTGCGTATTATGAGCAACAATTACTAGAACAAGAACCGAGCGCCCAAGAAGAATGGGAAGAAGTATTAAAAGGGATTCGAAAACATGGTTTAAGGTATAATTCAGACCGCTTCTATCAATCATTAAAGCCTTTCACAGCAGAGTGTGCAAGAAAGATTGAGTCACGACTAGCTGAACTATCAGAAAGCAATAGAGAGTTTGTTATGAGGGATTTTATCGACTTATACAACGGGTCGGTTAAAATTAAAGTAAAAAACCAACTCATGCTGCAAAACGATAAATTAAAGTTGATTGAATGACACTACTTGATCAGATGATAGAAGAAGCAAAAAAGGCATATGAAGAAGCTAAGGCAAAATACACAGATCTTGTTAAACTAAGAAGGGAGATTCAAAATGGAGTATGTTATCCAGATAAACGAGATGACGTTCCTAAAGAACAGTAAGTTTGATACGGAAAACATCGAAGAAGCTAGAACATTTGAAAGTGAATCGAAAGCGCAAAAATATTTGAATCATCATTGCGTAGGAACGGCTAGCGTCGTATCTAAATCAAAAATAAAAGAGCAATCTAAAAAGGGAGATTAAAAACATGGAAGACCAAAGTAAAGTATTAGTAAATTTAGACGAGTATAAAGAGTTTATCATCAGCCAATACGAAAATGGCAAAATGAAGAAAACACTTATTAAAGACATCAAAGAACAAAGACAAACACTTAACGACTTAAAAAAAAGAACCGACGAATTTAAAAAAACAATTAAGGCAAACAAAGATTTTGTCTTAGGAATTGCGTTTAAAAGAAATAAAATGGGTAGTGATACCAGAAGTGAACAAGTTGATTTAAACGGCCAATGGTGTGGGTTTGATAAAGAAAATCAAAAAGTATTGATAGAGTTAGGTTTCACGGAACAAGAACTCATCGACTACATCAACGAACAATGGGACATCAGAGAACGTCCACAAGAAGAAAAGGCGGATGAATAGCGATGTTTAAATGTGACGGATTTATAATGATGATCAACAATCAAACGTGGTCTGTTAAAATAATTAATCTAAGAGATAGTAGACTTTCGACGCCAAATGCAGATTACTACGGGATTTGTAATTTTGATACCTACGAAATACTAGTAGGAGAAATAGAAAATAAACAAAAAATGAGACTTACGTATATTCACGAAGTTGTGCATGCGGTTCTTTTTAGTCACATGCTAGAAAAGAAAAAACATTACACAGAAGAAGAAATTTCCGAATTAGTCGCAAAATACTTTAGCACAATAACATACGCTGTTGAATTTTGGGACATAAATATAGGTGGCGAAGATGTTATTAAATGAAGCATTAAAACAAGTAGAAGAAAGTGTAATGGTTCAACTTAAACAAGCTAAAGCTCTAACAGATCTTAGAACGCTTGGGATTGAACGAAAAGCGTTTGTGAAACACGCGTTAGAACTTGCGATTTCAAAACAAACACCAAAGTTAGTAGTTCAGACGTATATAGAATCTGACACAGGAGTATTTGATTGTCCATTATGTAAAAATACATGGATGTACACAAATACACCAGAAGAATTTAGATATTGCCCTACATGTGGCCAAAAGCTAGATTGGGACGGGAATATAGAATTAGAAGAAGGAGAATAACAATGCCATTTGATATTGATTTAAACGACATGGAATCAGTAGAAGACCCAGGTAAGGTCATACTTGATCCAGATTATATGACGTTAGAAGAAGCGCAAAACATCATCTTGTTGACTATTCATGAAGATAATGACGAAGCGCAGATAGCGTATGATGTTATTGATGATGCTTTAAGAGAGCTTGCTGCAGTAAAAAAAGCGTTAGGAAATGAATTGAAACACATCTTAAACCATTACGAGAAGGTAAACCATGAATCTAAATGACAAATTAAAGGCACAAGGTTTTGGGATCATCGATGTGTTTGGAGTTGGTGTTATTCTAGTCAAGGATAAAAAACGTCTAGAATACAGCAAAGCTCGTGGAATTGAAAAAATGGAAGGCACGTGGACAGAAGAAGAATTGAAACTAGTCGATGAACTAGACAATAAGAAAGGGGATGTCTGGAGTGAGTAAAGATATTAGAAAGATTCTTGAAGAAGCACAAAAGAAAATCAATCAAGCATTAACTGAATTATCAAAAGAATCAAGCGTAGTAAAAGAAAGCCCTAAAAATGCTGGAGAAGAAGAATACGGTATCACAGGAGAACCTGCGAACATCAAACGTATTCTAAACTCAATTGGCATGGAAGTAACAAAGAATGAGTCAGAAGCTGCAAGTGTCACATACACAAGCGACTTTGACAAAGCTAAACCATTCCAATTTAAAGAAATAAAAGACCAAAAAGGAAATGTATTCATCCAAGTTCCTAAGGCCTACATCAAGCAAGAAAATGGCAGCGTGTCTGTTTCGATTAAACAATTAGACGGATACAAGCTTCCAAAGGCGTTTATTGATGAAAACGGCAAAGAATTAGATTGCTTCTACATCTCTAAATATGCAGCTACAAATGACGAAGGAATTGTCACATCCAAGAAAGGACTAAAACACTACGTCAATAGAACGATCGATCAATTCAGAGATTTAGCAAGACATGAAGGATATAGACTTTTAAATGCATATCGATATGGATACCTTGTTGAGTTATTCAAAATTGAATTTGCAACAGCAGATTCTAAAGCGGTTTTAAAAGGTGTTGTAAATCGTTCGTGGGATGAAGGACAAGTTCCAAGTGGGACATGTATGTTGGAAGGTGTTCAAACAGGCTATGACATATCGACAGGTGCGTTTGTATATCGTGGGATAGAAAACCTATTTGGTAACGTATGGCAATTTCTAGACGGTATCTATGCAGATGATCAAGGAGTCCATGTTTCACACAACAACAAAGATTATGATCTATTTGTTACATCTGGAAAGAATAAAGATAAATACATATTAGGTTGGGTATCATCAATGGTAGCAAATGAAAACCACCCAGGGTTAAGTTTACCTGTAGGTTTAAAAGACAGTGATAAAGACAGTTATAAGTCTTACTCATGGATTGAATACCATAAGAATAAGCGAGTATGCTTAGTCGGCGGTGCTTGGGGTGGCGGTTCTGGTGCTGGTCTGTTCTATTGGGATCTGTACAGCGTTCTCGGTGGTGCGTACTTCGCTGTTGGTGCTCGGCTTTCTGCCGATACCCTTAAAGGGGGTGTGGGGGTGTAACCCACAGGTATGAAACAATGAATATATATGAAATGCTAATGGATAAGTGGCAATTTAAAAATAAAACAATAAAATTATTTGAAGCATTTTCCGGATATGGTTCACAACAAATGGCGTTAAAAAATTTAGGTTGTAAAATAGAAGTCATAGGGATGAGTGATTGGTGGATAACTGCAAATATAGCTTATAATATAGTTCACGCAGAAAAAAAAGAAGTTGATTATATAGAAGACAAAGAACATCTTATAGAAGAACTACTTAGATACGGTCTTAGTGGGGATGATAAAGTTCCTATGTCATACAACAAGTATGAAAGAAAAACATTAAAGGAGCTGAACTACATAAGAAAAATCATCATTCAAAACAAAAATTACGGAGCTATTGGGACGTTTTCGAGATTACCTAAAGATATAGATATATGTACATGGAGTTTTCCATGTCAAGATATTTCATTAGCTGGTAAACAAAAAGGTATGGTAGACGGTTCTAAGTCTAATTACGGATATATATTTTTAGAAAACGTAGAAGAAACTCCATATGAAGAGAGACCTAAAATGTTACTAATGGAAAACGTAAGAGCATTATTTAGCGAAACATTTAGGGTGGATTGGAGAGAAATCCAATTTAGGTTAGAAAAAATGGGTTATACAAATTATGCCGAAATACTAAACGCTAAGGATTACGGAATGCCACAAAACAGAGATAGAGTATTTATCGTTAGCATTTTGGGAGAACATTACTATGAGTTCCCACAAAAAACTATATTAAATAAAACCATGAAACAATATTTAGAAGAAAATGTAGACGAGAAATATTATCTTAAAAAAACTATATTGAATGCGTTTTTGTCCAAAGGTACTGGAAAATATCCAAGAAGAGAGAGATTCTTACAAAACATAACAAAACAAACGGATATAGCGAACGCAATAACAACTAGAAGTGAAGAAAGACCCGTAGATAACTTTATACTTGTTCCTGAAAAGTCACTGAAAGGGTATGCAGAAGCTAGAGACGGAGATGGCATATATATTGATCGACCACATCAAAAACGAGGTGTTGTTCAAAAAGGTATGATTCAAACCATTAAGACACAAATGCATGATTTAGGTGTGGTAGAAAAATCCGATAAACAATGGGAAGGGAATGTAAAACCGTTTGAAGTTGTTGAAATAGATGAAAAAGCGTACATAGTTATGAGCGACGGCTTTCAATTGTCAAGGATACGCAAACTTACGCCGAGAGAAGTATTTAGATTAATGGGTGTAGGAGAGAGAGAGATAGATTTAATATTGTCAGTAGTAACAGACAATCAAGCCTATAAACTTGGGGGGAACAGTATAGTTGTTGGGGTACTAGAAAAAATATTCAAAACTGTAGTACCAAATCACTGTTGACAGAGATTGAAACACCATGATACAATGAAAGTACAAGATGACATCCCACGTCTTGTGTCCTTTCTTAGATTTGTCAAGAAAACAGACATTTTACGTGTCTGTTTTTTATTATGTTGAAAAATAAAAAATAAAGTGATATAGTTAAATTAAACATAAACACATGACGACTATTGAGTCGGTACAAGTGAATGCGCCACTTATATGCGCAGAAAGGACACGAAATGAAAATAGAATCAGTTAAAAAAGAATTTGAAGAAACAAAAGAGAAGTTGTATCAAACAGTCAATGAGAAGCTAGCGGCTCTAGTAGTCACAAAGGGAGAAATCGAACGATACAAACAACTGCTCATTGAAAAGAAACTTCCTTCTGATCGCATAGAATTAGAACTAGAAAGATATCACATCTTAAAGAAGCTAGACTTTGTACTTAACGAAGACAACGTACACAAGCAATTAGATACCGCAATAGCGTTTCTAGATCAAACAATTAAGCACTTAACATTTTAATAACACAAATATAACATATACCACGTAAATAAGGGGGTGTAGATAGTGGCTACATCAAGAACACGAAGCAAAGACTTCTGGTTGTCCGCTGAAGGACTTACACTCATCTCTGGGTGGGCACGTGACGGGCTAAACAATACGCAGCTCGCACAAAGCATGGGTATAGGAGAATCGACCCTATACACATGGCAGTCTAAACATAAAGAGATTAAAGAGGCTATAAAGAAGAATAAAGAAATCATCGACTATGAAGTGGAAAACACAGCTCTTAAAATAGCGCTTGGTTACTCGCAAGAACTAGTCGATAAAAAGTATGATGTTGTCAATGGGAAGAAAAAACTAGTAGAAATCAAAACAAGAACGGTGTACTATGCGCCGAACGTCGCAATGCTTATCTTCTGGATGAAAAACAGAATGGGCGACAAGTGGAGAGAAAAACTAGAAGATAAAGACATGGACACAATCAAAGCTATCACAGGCGGATTTGAGGCCTTAGCCAAAATAGGACAAGGTAAATGATCAACACATTCAAAGACTTAATATTTACAGAAAAGTGGGTTGATTGTCTTAATGATGAATCACAGGTCATATTCCTAGAAGGACCTTCACAAACAAGTAAGACAACGCTAGCGGGTATTAAGCTAGTGCGTGAAGCGTACCTAAGTCCAAAAGGCCAAACACTATTCTTCTTATGTGGAGAGTCAAGCGGAACGTTATATCGTAACTTCGTGGACAAAGAAACAAGCATTACCAAATTATTTAAAGGCGCTGTAAGACATATTGGCGGAAGTCAAAAAGGTGGAGAGCGCATAGAAATAGATGTAGCATATGGAGACTTTGTAGAAACTAAGAACGTCTATATGGTTGGTTATAAGACAATAGCCAGTGAAGATAAGATACTTGGTGGTAGCCCATATCTGATGTTGTTAGACGAAGCTAACAAAGCACATCCAAATTTTATTAAACAAGCAATCACTCGTGTTGGTTCAGTAGGTATGAAACTTATTGCGACATCCAATGGAGATGATCCAGATTTAGAACTATACAATTATTTAAACGCATGTCGGCCACATGATAAGTACAAAGAAGATGTTCCGTTAACAACAATGGAACAAATGAATGAGGTAGAACCTAAAAATAGTTGGGCGTATTGGTTCTTTGGTTTAGAAGATAGACCAGGGAAAACTGCTGAGTGGATCAAGCGAATGCATGCTACACATCCTAAAGGGTCATTTTACTACAATGCATTTGTTCTTGGTATACGTGGAGCAACTGACGGCGTATTATATGGACACTTAATGAAGAAGAGTCACATCGTCGATGAGAAGCGTTTAAATTTCAGCTCAATTATTGAACTGCAATGTGGTGTTGACGTTGGTTCTGGTGGGTCTAAAGCAACACAAGAAAACGCTAAGACGATATTCATTCTGACTGCGTTCAGTAAAGAGTACCAAAGGGCTGTTGTACTTGACGCTTATGAAAGCAAGGAAGTATCACACGCTAAAACGCTTGACGAGCTTTATATGTTCCTTAGGGATTGGGTTATGATGTTCGGGCACAGATTCCGCTCAATCTGGATTGATAGCGCAGAACGTGCTCTAATTGAGACAGCCAGAGGCAAAGAAAGCCCAATATCAAAACTTGGAGTAACTGTTCAAAGTTCAATCAAGAACACAAAGACAGTCACAGCTAAATCAAGAGTGGCACTTAAAGAACAATTAATTTACAACGACAGATTATTATTTACAAATAGACCAGGGGCATTAGAAGCAAGAAGACAACTTGCTAAGGTCAAGGGTCATATGGGCGAAACAATCGACGAGAATATGCTGCATAACGATTATAACGACGGCTTAGACTACTCACTTACGCCAAACATGACAAGATTACTAAGGAGAAGATAACATGGGTTATGGATTTAATCTAAAGAACGTGTCATTACTGCACGACTTACAATCTAATGAAAGATATCAGTTTAACCTTTACAGGAATCGTGTATTCTTAACAGGTAATGCTGCAGTAGTACAAAAGTTCTATAAAGTTGACGCTCCTACCTTGATTGATGACTTCTGGGAAAGAAACCAGATTAGGCAGTCTTATTTATATCGAAGCAAGTCTGATGAAGCTTTAGTATTTTATGGCATAATCAAGATGATCAATGACGCTTACGTAAGATTGGTTTGTTCCAACGGATTCAAAGTTAGTGTGTCCAAAAAAGGTGCTAATACAGAAGACAAAGACAAAACGTCTATATTGGAAAGTATCCTAGATTTTAATAACTTTAAATCAAACAAATGGATGATTGGAGAATCCCTTCAAAGCGGATTAGGTCATTTTGCATACAAGACAGCAATTGATACCGAAATCAGCACCGACTATCCGATCATCGAAATAGTAGAACCAGAATACATCGAAGTGATCAAGAAGCGTGATTTCGTTGTAGGTTATATATTCAAGCAAAGAAAGACCGTAAACGATAGACAGTATGAAGTTCACGAGATATGGGAAAAGGACGGCAGCGTCGTTATTACCTATCAATTATGGGACGTTACCGATAAACCAACTCAATTAAAGTGGTATGAAGAGTCTAAAATACTTGAAGCGTTCGGAATGTCTGAAACAGACGATATTGTAACAGACTTTAACTCATTGAAAATCATTCCTGTATTGCTCAAAACAAACACAGGCTATAACAGCTGGTTCTTAACTTCAAGTTATGGAGAAGCTGACACACAAGGGTTAGACAAGCTAGAAGATACACTCACAGAGATTCTATCGAGCCTTGCGACTGAAATCAGAAAAGCACGTGTAAGAGTTTTAATTGCAGAAGACCTAATCCCACACAATGAAAACGGAGCTCCGGTAGGCGAATACGAAAGAGCTTTAAAGGATTATGAAATCATTCGTGGCGATCTAAATGACGCAAAGAACCTTATACAATACGTGCAAGGTAACATCAATGCTGAAAAGTACCTTGAAGTGTCAAAGCAGTACATTGCAAACGCGATCAACAAAGCAAAACTACATCCCATTACTGTTGGAATCACAGGCTTAGAAAGCATTGTATCAAGTGCTGAAAGTCAAGTAGAACGTGAAAAGACATCTATCCGTACTCGTGAATTAAAGCTCAACGGTTGGAGAGAAGGTTTCGAACACTACTTCAATGTCTTATTACAAGTACACGACTCCATGCATGGCAAAGAAATAGGCGAATACGACATTACAATAGACTTCGGAGAATATGTCAATCCGAGCCCAGAGAATGTTATTGCAACGATTGCAGCAGCTATTAGCGGTCAAGTTATGGACATTAGAACAGCACTTAAAGAATACTACGGCGATGACAAATCAGATGAAGAAATCGAAGCTATAGCGCTCAATATCAAAGTTGAGAATAACAAAGCACTTACACCACAAGAAAGAACGAGTGTAGGACTCAATGCACAACCGCCTACACCACCTATTGAAACATGATCCTTTTAGAAGACTTAAACAGGGATTACCGGAGATTCTATCCTAATCCAAAAGAAAAGTTATTCTTAGCTGATGTAGGTTGTCAATGGGTTATGTCATCAAACGTAAGTGCAGTTTGTAGATTCGCTGAATATCAGAATGACCTAGTGATTAGATTCGTAAATGGAAGCGTGTATCGTTACATGGGTCTTGCTGACAAATACGATGAAATACTTAGATCTAATTCAAAAGGACGTTGGGTATGGGATCATTTAAGGGGCAGAGTTAGGGGTCAACATAAAGTTCCATATCAATATCTCGGCAAGATATCACTCCCAACAGATGAAGACGTACCAGATGAAGTGCTATTTGATAATATGTTTTACGAAGGTATAGCGTCTCTGGTATTGTTAGAACAAGTTAACATGATTTCAAACATGATAAATGTTTTGAGATAAAGAAGCCGAAACGAGCGTTATCGTTATCAGTCGACAGACTATAAATCGGAAGGAGATTTAAAAATGGATGAAAAGTTACAAGAACTCTTAGGTCAAGAAGAGGTACAAAAACTGATCAATGACAAGGCAGCTGAATTGAGTGCTGAACATGTTAAAAAAGCACAGACAGAAGTCAAGCGTTCATTGAGCGAAAAGTTAAAGGTCAATTTATTTGATGATAAAGAAGTAGAAACATTTCTTACATCAAAGGTTGATAAAAAAGAAGTAGAAACTGTTAAAAGTGATTACGAAGCTAAACTAGCAGTAGCAACTGCAGCGCTAGAAGAAGCTAAGAAGAACACACCAAACGTCGAAGAGTATGAGTTAAAGGTAAAAGAAGCTTCAACAAAACTAGAAGATGTGTCAATCGAAAATGCACTTCTTAAGAACAACGTCGAACCAAATGACACACTTAAGAAACTTGTCATGCTTAAAAAGCAAGAGAATGCAGAAGTAGATGTAAACGACATCATCAAAGGTGTTGTTAAAGACTTTGGTATTACACAGACAAAAAGAGTCGGCATGCACATTGACACTTCGAACATGGTTAAGACAGGTCATGAACAAGCTATGGAAGAAATCCTAAAGCGAAAAACACACAAATAAAAAGGAGAAATAACACATGTCATTTATTGATGTAGATTTAGTCAAATACGGTAGTGAAACCGTTGACACGGCGTTTACGCCACTTTTAGAGCCCAACCTATGGGCAGCAAAGATTTTCCAAGACGGTATTACGTTCACTTCAAAATATGAAGTAACAGAAGCTGGTCAAATTGCGGTACGTAAATTAGGTAATCCAGCAAGTGCGAATACATCACAGTCATTAGACTTTACGCATACTTCAACAGCTGATAGTTTAATCCCTATCAATTTCGATGTTCACATTCGCAGATCAGAAAAGATTTATGAATTAGTAGAACAAGCTAGAGTGTCTGGTAAGGGCGCGCAAAAAATGGATATGGTCGTTGAATCGGCAGGCGAAGAATTCCAAAAAACAGCGATTCAAAAGTTAGCTGAACAAGCTACTGCTGGGTCTGTTACAACTGTTATCGACGGGTCAACTTATACCATTAAGAAAGCAATCATTGACGCACGTAAAGAATTAAGAGAAAATAAAGCACGCCCAGACGTTCTAATTTGCTCAACTGATTCATATGCGTTATTGCTTGAATTAAGCGGTAAAGAATACATTCCAAATGCGAATGAAGATGTCTTAAGAACAGGTGTTCTTGGACGTATTTACAACATGAACGTTTTCGAAAATGAATTCTTGGGAGACCTTGAAGACACAGGCGGAGCAGGTGTTGATGAATCAATCGACTTCGTTATGTATGACCATGACGCATACTCTGTATTATCAAGACTTATCGGCTTGCGTTTAATGCCAGCAATCGACTTTGTTGGATCATATGCACAATATCATTCAACACACGCATTCAAAGTTTCAAACGCTGACAGAGTCCTTAAGAAATTATCCGTAGTTTCTGGTATTTAATAGCCGATGAAAGTTCAAAAAGGTAGTGCAGTAACCAACATACTAGATAAGAACCTTCCTAAATATCTTGCGAACGGATGGAAAGTAGTTGATGATGTTAGCCCATTTGTTAACTACACAGAAGACCAATTGAAAGATATAGTCAAAGCAAAAGGACTCATCGCCGAGACGAAAGAAGACGCTATCGAAATGTTGGAGATTATCACAACCAAAGAACAAGTCAGTAACGAAGGGTTTACTGACAACCTAATCAAAGACATAGGGTAGGGGCTTAAACCCTTACCCTTCTTTACTAAAGGAGCATAACATGAATCCAAAAGACTTAGACAAAAATATCAGCGTATACGACTTTGATAATCATTTACCTGTACCAACCGTAGGGTACTTTAAAAAGACTACAGGAGAAGACATTATGCTTGAATTAGGGGTTGACGCACAGAAAGCTGCAGCAATCATGTTTAAGCACGCTAAGGACTGCATGAACATTCTACAAGCTAGCAAACTCATGCAAGATAGAAAAGTTGTTGAATATCTGATCGCAACAAATCAAGACTATCGCATGGACTTTGTAAACTATGTTTGTACCTATGTCGCAAGCACGCTCATCAACGGAGATGAAGCGATAACAGAATTAGGGCATACAAGCAATCCATTGGATAGACTTCCACAGTCTGCACAAAATGCTATTAAATCCACTAAAATAGGTATACAAAAATTCACAGATAGAATGCGATTTGAAGTAGAACAAATCTATCGAAAGGGGTATTAATCATGTATCCAGGAAATAAAGAGTTCCCGAAACGCGGCCAATGGCAAGAAGCTGTCGTGCCAGGGGATGTTGACGAAATAAACAGAGAAGAAGACGACGAACATTTTGTCGGTCTAGTACCTTTTAAATATCGTAACATTACAAAGAAACGCGGATATACAGAAACTGAAAATATCGAAATTAAGAAGTATACCGAAATCATCGAAACAAGAGCAAAGATTCGCTTCAAGGAAGGCGACAAAATCATCACTCAAGAAGGTGCAGAGTTCGAAGTTCAAGAAGTCGAAAGTTACACCGAAGACAAGTACAAAGACGCTGTTAGAGTTTATCCTAATCTATCAAATCGATACAAGATCAGTAGGATTTATCTATCATGACGCAAGAAGAATTACTACGCGAAATAGAGATATTAAAACTTCAAGCTGTGGTTGTTTTCACAGCCAATGCGCCACATAGAACAGGTGTTTTAAAAAGGGCAATCAAAGTTGAACCGGCAACAGAAGGATACGGCTTTAGAATAGTCTTAGACATCTATTATGCAGTCTATACAGAAGAAGTATGGCTAAGTCCGAAATGGCGTGGAAGAAGAAATCCTAACGAAGCGTGGTTTAGAAAAGCATTCGAATATGTACTTAAATATATCGAATCAAGATTAGGCGTACAATTTGCAAAGGGGTAAAATAAATGGAATATCTATCTAATCAGACTATAGCAAAACTCATAGAAGATAAATTGAATGACTACAGCGACTTGCTTTTTTCTAATGAATTAATCACAGAGCAAATCCGTTTTAGAATCACGGATGACTTTCAAAAATACACGAATAAGACACTTTATGAAGGTTTGAAGTATGTACCGGCTGTATTGCAGCTAACTGCGCCTAGAATGCCAGAGTACGCATTTGCGGGTATGTTGGCAGAAGATTACGTTATCACTTTCTATGGTGTGATTAGACAACGTGATGATATTCAAAAAATATTGAACTACTACGTAAGAGTCGAAAACGACGAGAGAGTATTTACTCAAGACGGTTGGACGATTACAAAGACAGTTCAGAAACCGAGATTTATAGAACGCTTAGATCATAACGAAGGCAAGAAAGAAGATAGTTTCATCCTTCAACTTGTTTTAAATTGGTCATATGTGTTAGGTGGAGTCGTCGGCAGAGATTCTAATGTCAAAGTTGATAACGTCACTATGGATTACTATTCAATAGCATATCGCAACGATAAGAGTTTGTTGCCTAATATAACATTTGGCACACATTCAAACGATAAGCTCGTTTCAGAACAAGTCGTAGTTAACTTCCCTATTCAGTCAGGAAACGCTAAGAATGCAGAATTACTAGCGAGTATACTTAATAATTCATACAATAAAACACACACGATCCAATTTACAGTTGGCACTGTCGTTAAATCAATTACAGGTGTGCTAAGAAGTGGAACGCTAAGCTACAATAACGACAATCAAATTGTTGGATTTATTGTGACATTCCAAAAAGCATTGCCAAGAATACCTATTTACATCGACGATCAAACGGTATTAGTCGGTGCTTTTAGTGTTGATATGGAAAAAGGCATAGAGATTATTCCAGAAGTTGGTGCAGGAAGACTTTCTGTCAATGCAACGCCTGTTCGAATCGGACGATCAATATCTATGACTGTAATTTTGGACGGAAGCACTAAAGCAAATGAACTTGCAGAAGACATCGCTAACGATCAGCTTATGAAGAAGCAATACGTCATCAGACACTCTATCGGTGGTGTTGAAAGAACGTATAACGTCTTTATGCAGAAGGGACACTATAGATACACGGAAAATGCAGCCTTAACGCTTGAGTGTATTTTTGCTGGTGCTGCATAATGGCAGATGTAAGATACATTGCTGAATTAGTCATAACCGATAAAAAACTATCTCAATCGGAAAACAAAGCATTAAGCGAAATGATAGCCGAAGATAAACTTCAAGAAGAGCAAGGGTCTAATCCCGTGTTAAATCAAAAGCCAGAGAAGTCGACGAGTAAGAATCTATCATCAAGCATTCAAAAAGGCGCTTCTGTAGGACTTGCAGTAGCTACCCTAGCAACAACCTTGATTACAACGTCAATCACGACTAACGCCGAATTACGCGGGGATTTTCATAGCTCACAACAATTAAAAAATAACGTTGCAATTGGTCAAGAGATTGGCGGAGTTGGCGCGACATTAGCATTTGGTGCTGCATTTGGCGGGCCTGCGGGATTCGCGGTAGCTGCTACAGCTGTTGCAACGCAATACGCAATCAGAGCATTCAATGTTGCTATGGAAACGAAGCGATATGTTGACCAAGTAGAAAAAGACAAATACAGATCAGCAATTGAACAACAACGTCTAATTAGGGATATAAGCGGGGTACGTAGATGAATATAACATTATGGATGAATGGTGCAAGATATGAACTAACACCGTATGTCAATCTCGACACAATAAACATATCACAAACAAGAGACTCAACTTTAGATAGTGGGTCTTTTACCACGATTCCAATGACTAAAAATGCACTAGGTGTTACGATCGATCTATCAAGACCAATCATTAGACTATCCAGAGTTAGAATTGAAATAGATAACGATACGTTTGAATTCTTAGTTGAAGAACCTAAGGTAGATAAAACAGGATACGACACAATCGCAAACGATGAATTATATACGCACACGGTTAGGCTTATTAGTTTAACAGCGTTATTGCAACGTAGACCAATACCAGATATGGCTGTTACGCAAGGTCTGGGTACGCTCGGTCTTTTTGTGCGTTCGGCGTCTGAAATGAAAAGAGCGGACCAAGAAAACATCGTCGCAATATTACCAGGCAATTGGTATGATGACTTATATATTAACGATCAGTACAGAGACCCTGAATTCTTTACAACAGCTCTAAGGGTAACTGATACAGATGTTACAGTACCATTAACAGTAACGACGCAATCTACAGATACAGATGTAATTAACGGCATGATTATGGTCGAACCTGACAGGAATTATCAAGTAAACATGGCGCTAAGCATATGGAATATACAAAATAGAACGGCTTTAGGAAGAGTGTCAAGTCCAGAAGCTGATGTTCAAATATCTATTTATGTAGGTGGCATTTTAAAACAGACAGAAGTTATACATTTAGATCCTGCAACACTTAGATATTCTGGTTGGTGGATATTTTCTACAGCACAAGATATTATACCTAGCATATCCAACGTCAATCGCACGTATACAATTAGAGCAGAAGCAGCGAATCAACTTGTTCAAATTAAAGTTAAAACACTCGGAACAATAACATATGACGGGCCTGTTGGCGGTAGTGGTGGCCCATATACTGACGGAGACGTTGTATGGTTAAAGACTGCTAACTTAAGCATTAATACAAAAGATGAAACGCAACAAGTTGAAATATACTTAGACCAAGTCATCGATAAAGTCTTATCGGTTGGAAAAATTGGTAAAACTCCAGAATTTGTACAAGGTCAAAATACACGTGCTAGATTAAGACAAATTAAGTCTCCGGATTATATGTGGAAAGGGTACTACATGTGGGACGCTTTAAACGAGATAGCTGGATATGTCGGCGCGTTAGTAACCATGAACCAAAGGACAAATGTAAACGAATGGACACAGGCTGCCGCCAAAGATTACGCAGACGCATTAACTAGGGTAGAAGTAATAGCAAGCCCAGAGCGATTTATGGACTATTTGGATTGGTTCTATCAAAATTACCCACTAGGCACAGTAGCAAAGCGGTTTATTGCTGAATCATACGAATTTGTAGAAGGTAGCGTAGGAGAATGGAACGAAGGTAAAACTTATCAATGGCAATCTCAAACATCATTAAACGAACCATTCGATTATGATGTAACAAGCCTACAAGCATTGCCAACGCCGTTAACAAGTGGATTAAAAGGGCGTGTAACCGTTCGGGCATGGATCAATGCTTCAAATCACATCGCAGACTTCGGATATATCAAACCACGTGTTCAAGATTTGCCACTAGCTGATGTCAGCGGTAAAAAAGCGATCATCACAGGATTTGATTTAATTGCTTCTGATTATTCAGAATGGCAAGCTGCGTATCGTATTCGTTGGGCTGAAAGAACAAGCCTAGCAGCACCTTATCAATATGAAATAACAAACGTCAACCAACTTCCAGAACCTACAAGCGTTGGTTGGAGAGCTAGACTCACAACATTAGCATGGGAAGTTAAAAACTATCACACGGCAGATTATGGATTTATATTTGCAAAATATGCTGATTTACCAGCGACGCAGCAAAATGGTAAAAAAGCAATTGTCACAGGATACGATTTGATCGAATCAAACTATTCAGAATGGATATCAACATTTCAAATGACGTGGGTATCAAAAAGTACACTCGCTTCTCCATACACATATGATGTTCACAAATATAGTGACCTACCACAACCGCCTTCAACATTCAATTTGAAAGCCAGAGTGAGAGTGCCTAATTGGAACTATCTAGGATACAAATATCAAAACGAACCATTTGTTGCCGATCAAGGTTACATTCAAGCAACATTAGACATGATTCCTTTTAGTTCAGCAATAGGTAAAAAAGCAATCGTTACAGGATATAATTTGATACCTTCTGACTATTCAGAATATCAAGCGTCATCATCAAAGCTTAATTTGACAACACCAGAGTTTCCTAATGTTTCGGATGTTTGGTACGCAATGCAAAACCAAGCAGAACAATACTTCAATGACTTAGGTCAAGCATGGGGCTTTAACACAATTATTAGAACCGATGACGGTTTCGGGAATTTATACTTCAAGTTATCTCCGGTTACAGGGGATGAATTAAAAGCGTACTCGCTAGGTTCAGTCACAACAAGTTACTATCTATCTGAAAATATTTCAAGTGCTCCACGTATTACTGTAAATGTTCCAGAAATGCCGTCGATTCCAGATGTTTGGGACTCGTTACAATCGCAACAAATTCAAACGTTTGAAGATTTATCCCAAAATGCAGCTGCTGGATTGGTTATAAGAACGGATGACGGTTTAGGCAATTTATACTTTAAATTACAGAATGCCGAAAATGGTAACTTAAGATATTATGAATCGAATGTTAGTTTCAGATACTTCGAAACAGAAAGTTACTATATCGAAGTAAGAGTGACTGTAACAGTTGGAGAAGGCGGACATAACTCCGATGATGTATGGGCCGCATTACAAAGTCAAGAACCAACGATATTTAATAACTTGCGCCAAAATTGGGAGTATGGTCTGATTATTAGAACAGACGACGGGTTCGGGAATCTATATTGGAAACCAGCACTTGTGTATGATACGAATTTCTTGTATCGCACATCAGATGTTCAAAGAAGCTACTATCAATCAATAGAGATATTAGCCGGTAATAGATTGACAGTAACCGTTCCGGAACTTCCAAATGGCTTAGATGTCATGGAAGCGTTAAAAAATCAATACCCGCAATATTATGCGGATTTAGAGATGTTTTATTTATCTGGTGGAATGGTTAGATCAGACGACGGACTAGGAAACGCATATTGGAAACTATCGGAGATTGTTCAAATGTATGCGAAAGTTGTTGAATCGATTAGTGCCAAACCAACAGTCGAATTCAAGTTCTTTGATGATCTAGAATCACAAGTCCCATATGACGCGCCAAATGAGAAAAGCCATGCTGCGATAGCCTACTTTGAAGATTATGTAAACGCGATTGAAATAAACGCTGAAAACATCATAGGAGACGAAAACGCAATCAAGGTAGAACCTTATTATAATGGCTGGGCAACACTTAGAGCAATTGAAGACGGATTGTCACAAATCACAACACAAAATCTAGGTTATCACACGTCATTAAATATTGATAAGCCTAGAAAGATACTTGTTAAAGGTATTCCTGTGACTACAGCTAATCACACATTCAACGCAAGCACTGTATGGGATATCACTGAACGCGTGTTAGAAAAGACATATTGGGATACGCTAACGAATGAATCAGCCTATACGTTCATTGGACGGTCATCGTTCAACAAAAATAACACACTGTATTATATTAAAGGTCAAAACAAGATATTCAATATGTCGTTTACGGGTACGTTTGAACCACAACTCATTGGCCAACCACAAGTGATCAGAGCTTTATATGAAGCGGTATACGCTGTAGCAACTCTACAAACACAAGAGAATGTAACATCAACTGATCCAGGTACTACTACAGCTGATGAAAACGTGTTGATCTATATTGAATACAAACAGTATTCACAGTCAAGAATGACGATATATAAAGAAGATCAAACAGGATTCCAAACAGAAGCAGTTAAGTTCTACAATGAAACAGCACGTGTTAACGAGGCTAAGGCGCTTGGAAACTATGCGCAAAACATTGTCAATCGCATGGGTGGTACAAACGTATCTAAAACAGGCATAACAGCAACAATCGGAGAGATACCGAAAATTGGACAACCTAATACAAAAGGTCAAATACTCGTTGTTCGAAATATCCAACCTAGAAGTGATCATGTGCTTTACAGTTTAAACTATGTTCAAGATTACGCAATTATATCAAGTTATGTCGACATATCAAGCAGATTAAGACAGTACGAAATACCGCTTGATGAAATGGTGTTAAGAATTGACAAGTATAGAGAAATGATGATATTCACTGATTGGAATCAATATTCTGATGAGACGTCATATCAAAATGTTAGTCTATTCTTAAATGTTTTAAAGAACCTAAAGACACCGGGAAGTCCAACGTATGCAAGAATCGAATATGAACATTCAGACGGAAGCATTAAGCGCGTAGACGCAAACGTAGACGTTATTGCAATGGGCAAGACGTTATCAATTAACGTACGAATGAAAGACAATTTCTCCGCCGGAATTAGAAAGTATACAACTGTAGTTGGCGGGGTAACTCAAAAATGGCAAGAAGATGTTCAGTATGCAGATGTTTACGGTAGAGCTAGCCAAATCAAAGTCGACCTCTATGTCAAAGGAAATACAACATCAGTTAGCCGAATGAACAGTTATCCGCTATCATCTTTCGGATTAGGCAACACAATGATTTCTAGCTTAGCGTATGAACTGAATAAAGACGCTAGAGAAATAACCGCTTTAGCACAAGAAATGACGTTCCTAACGGAATCAAATAGCGTGGTTATATATTCTGGGTTTGCTAGATTTAATCCATTAGCGCTTCCGGAAACTGCGACGTATAACATCAAATCAGCCGTGTTAAATTATCGACCTGGGAAGAACTCGACAATCGTTGATCTAAACAAGATAATCGCTGACACAGTGGGTGTAAATATCGTAGGTAATAGAATCGATATTACAACGACACAAACCGGTCAAGGCGTTGTATGGTATGAAGAAAACACGCTAGAACTTATTATGGTTGTTTTCATGACAGGAACTTCTAAATCCATATACTACAAGATAAGAAGGTAGAAACATGAAAAAATTAACACTTTTAACCGTTTTCATGATATTATTATTAATAATAAGTGCATGCGGATATAAACAACCAGAAGGGTATGTCAAGTTATATTTTCACAATAACGGTACAGATTGGATCGCCTACGTCAAAGAAGACGGTCCAATCATAGACCGCTACGATTATAAAGGGGATATGGTGCACGTCTATTACATCTATGATGATGTAAATAACCTATTCGCTAAAGCTGCAGATGAAGAAATACAAGTATACATACTAGAAGGTAACCTATGGTATGTCAAAGCAACAGATATTAAATATATCAAGATAGGAGATAAAACATGAAAAAAAACGCACTACAATTTATTATCGACTCATCTGGGAATTATCTCGACTATTCCGGATCAGTCAGAGCGTTATCGAATTATGTCGGCATGGTACAGATAATCACACCCTTGCCATTAGACGACGCTGTAGGGGTTAATTTTATCGTATATGATAGCAAGATTCAAAACCTATCTCAATACGTGATTCCAACAGCATATAAAGGCCGTGATGTAATACCAGAAACAGACGTTTTATACCAGACCGTATATAACTGGAACGTGTTTGAAGTGGAAATATTTGAAAAAGCATTGTCTTATATTTCAAAACATCATCAAGGTCGTATTGGCGCAAGCTTCACATTTGAAGAAATTGTACCATCAGCTAGAGCGGTCACATACAAAGGCCTATTTGGTTCGGAAACGCCGCTGCCAACAACAGGCATGACAACCGGAGACTATTACGTTTGTGAAGATTATAATTTCAACGTACAAGGATTTATATTCGGTAAAGGACAAATTATCTATTGGAACGGTACAAAGTGGATTAAAGACCGTATGGTTATGGTTTTAACAACATCTACAATTGATATTCCTGTAGATCCTACGTTGTCTGTTGAATACGAACTCACGCTAGAGGAAATCAACTATCTTGCTTCGATTGGTGCAGACGTAGCATTGCTTGGACAAAGGATGAACGTCGTTGAATCAGACATCCAAAATATTGCCACAGGGGACTTTGTTTTAAAAAAGATAGCCTTAGATACCAACGACCCAGCGGAAACGCTAGGAATAGGCGAAACAAGGTGGAATGACGAGCTTAAATGCTTAGAAACTCGTTTAAGCGCAACGGTTGTTATCCAACATGGCCAAGAAACACTTATTAAAGTCAGAAATGATTTAGGGTTTGCAATGAATAACGGCTCTCCATTTTATGTAATAAGTGGTATCAGTGGAAGCAATCATATGCTTATTGGTGCTGGAGATAACACAGAAGAAGAAATAGCAGAGAAAACGATTGGACTAACGACCGAAAATATCGGTCCAGGCGCTGACGGGTTCGGTTGTTTGTACGGATTAGTCAATGGAATTAAGACAGACTATGCTACATGGCAGACAGGACAAAATGTATGGCTCGGATATGGGAACTTAACAAATGTTAGACCTTCTGGAAATAATTACATCGTCAGAATTGGTATTGTTGGACGTGTTCATGGATCAGACGGTTCAATATTTGTAAGCCCTAGATATTATCCAACGATCGATCAACTATCCAAAGTCAATGTAACAAATGGTGCTGCAAATGATATCTTGGTTAGAATGGCCGATGGCTCATGGGTCAACTCACAATGGCTTAAAACACTACAAGACGCACACGACGCACACGTTGCAAGAATTGACAATCCACACCAAGTCACAAAGGCTCAAGTTGGTTTAGGTAATGCAGATAACACATCAGACGTCAACAAACCTGTATCAACACTTCAAGCTGCTGCAATAGCTGCTGCAGTGTCTAATCACAATAATAGCGGTTCAGCACATGAAGATATTAGAAATATGATTGCTGCGCTTGTGGGCGCATATGTATATCGTGGGACTATCAACGTGAGTGAACCTACAGACGCGCAGCTTAACGCAATGATAGTTGAACTATTAAGTAGAAACCCTGTGATTGGGGACGTTTTAGTCGACATCGATAAGAATGAATGGTACTTCAACGGTTCTGAATGGAATAACTACGGTCAGTTCATCATTGGATTAGCAAGCGCTACATCAGACGGCCTAATGACTAAAGAATTCTTTACGAAGCTAGATGATCTATACACAAGAACAGATTTAGATTTAGTTCTCGCTACTAAAGTAGATAAAGAAACAGGGAAGAGTTTAATTGATGATTTACTAATCACAAAGATTTCGGACTTGTACTCTAAAGCACAGCTAGACGCTATTTTATCAAACATCTACACTAAATCCGAAGTAGACGCTATCATGAATCAATTAAAAGCGATATACGGTTGGAAAGACACATCGCTTGGCACGTTGAATAGTGGGCAGACAATCGCAGTTTCAGTTTTAAATGATTATGACTTTATTTTAGTTCAAGTTAAGACAGACGGGCAAATCACAAGTAAGATGTTTGCTCCAAGTGAAATATCCGCAGGCGAAGCAATTACCGAGATTATTAATACAACACCAACAGTCACTTCAACTATTACGAAGGACGCGACCAATTACACATTCACAATTTCAAGCGGTACTGCCACAGCTGAATTTATCGGTATTAAAATGGATTATAGTTTGCTAAACGAAGTTAGACAAGTTGGTACAACCCAAATGTCATTTGTAAACGGCAAATTAACATCAGTAGTTAGTGACAACGTTAGCACATACCTAGCATACGATCAAAACGGTAACATCCAAAAGATAACCGAAACATATGCGGACGGTAAAACATATGAAACAACTTATACAAAAGACGTCGAAGGACGTATAAAAACTATGACGAAAGCAGAGGTATAAAAAATGGGAGTCAATTTAACTCATGTATTAAACGATGTTATATACATCAAAAACGTAGATGATGACGTAAATTTCATTAAACGAATAACCGAGTATGGTGTTCGTGAAGTTGTCGGACAATCTGCAAGTGAACTCGAAAGAGTCACAAGACTCAATGGAGTCAAAACGGTAGGCGCTGCTACGGGTTTAGTTGCAAACGTAGCTATCGACGGCGCATTAGCAGAGAACTCATTCGATTTTATCCCAATCTTCCAACGTACAAAAGAGAACATTATTGCAACTGATTTGAGTGCTAATGATGTATCCAACACTTTTGTTAAGGTAAGGAAGTATTACATCAAAGAAGAATGGGTCAAAGAAGGTGGCATAGATTATCACTATCTATGGATGTGTGAAACCAAATTAGATGAAGGGTATAGACTCCCGTTACCATTTAAAAAGCCAGACGGTAGCGAACGTGACTATACATACATAGGTGCTTATGAAGCGTATTTAGACGGTAATAACAAATTACGTTCGCTCACAGGCCAAATCCCTAAAGTTAGTTATTCGAGAAATAGCTTTAGAATCGCAGCAAGAGCATTAGACGGGTTAGGCGTAAACTCTAAGTATCAAATCACTGATTTAGCAGAATATGTAGATTTAGTTCAAATCCCGTTCATGATTGAGTTTGCTACAAAACATTCTCAAAGTGTATTCTTAGGTGCAACGTCAATGGCATATAGTGCTTCACATACAGCCATTGCAGACGGTACAGGGGTTAACGCTATTGTAGTATCAAATGCCACAGGTGCTAACTTTGTATTAGGTCAAACAGTATCTATCGGTACATCAAACAGTAATGACTCTATTGCAAAAGATAGAATTGTTACACAAATCCAAGTTGACACACCTAACGCAGGAGAAACAACAATCACGTTTGACGGTGCAGCAGTTAACATTGCAATCGGTAACGTCGTTGCTTCAAGAGCATGGAAAACAGGTATGACCGACAACGTTAAAGTAAGCGGGACACACGAATTAAACGACGGCAAACATTCGATTGTATGGCGTGGGTTAGAAAATCCATTCGGTAACATCTGGAAGAACGTAGACGGGGTTAAGATTTCGAATTGGCGTGGATATGTTGCGGATAATCCGAAAGACTACAATGACACAGCTTCTGTAGCTGGTGTATATGCAGAGCCTTACTTACCACTTGGATATCTTAATGCTAACGCA
>Ga0265295_1002035_pt1 | contig 33440 bp, 44 predicted proteins | sample Munlansysbiofilm_FD_192503 | JGI IMG/M metagenome (GOLD analysis project Ga0265295, IMG submission 192503) | Leachate microbial communities from a municipal landfill in Southern Ontario, Canada - Methane capture system biofilm | ecosystem: Engineered > Solid waste > Landfill > Unclassified ... | reverse complement strand
TTACCTAATGATTCAATAAAATCTTTTGTTTCATCTTTACATCCATTAGATATTACTAAAATTTCAACATTATTTAAATCAGTATTATTTATTATACTATTAACACATTTTTCTATAAGATCATATCTATTATATGTTGGTATTATGATAGAATATTTTTTATTCCATTTATTATAAAATTTTTCATAATATTTATCATAATTTCCCCACATTTTATTATTTTTAGAATAAGTAAATCCAATATGTTTTATTTTATTAATATCAGTAATTATTGTTCTATTTTTTAAATTTTTAAATTTTGATTGTAAACAATAATCTTCAGCATATAAATGCAATTCATTAAATGTTTTATAATCAAAAAATATATTATTTTTTTTATTAATAACAAAACAAAAAGGATCAAAAAAATCAAGTTCAATTGAATATTTATTATTTGAATAATGTGTTAATCTATTATGATTTTTATAATCATCAAAACCAGTTACTCCCAAAACACCAAAATCTGGATATTTTTCTATAGTATTTAAAATATCATCTATGAAATCTTCATGAAATTCAAAATCTTCATGAACAAATAATATATAATCGTTTTTAGATTTTTCAATTATTTTATTATAGTTAATAGCAGGAATATTATCAGATGATTTCTCAAATAATATATCAAAATTTTTATTTTTAGATTTATTAATAGACGGTCTTAAATGTTTATAAAATAAATCGTTATTATGATTTAAATAACCAATCGTTATTCTATTATTATTTTCTTTAATCCATTTATTTTCGATATACTTTGATTTATTTTCTTGTACAATTTTTGGAAAAGAATCATCTATATCAACTAATTCCCATTTTGATTCTGTATCATAAACATCTTTTCCGTTTTCGAATAACGATAACATTCTTTCATATTTGATTTTATCTGGATGATTATATTCTTGATGAGCGAATGATTTAACCTTTCTTATTACATTTTCTATTCCACCCATAAATGTAAAATGCCATCCAGCATTTTTTATGTTATAATATTGTATATCAAATCTTTGAGATTCACAAAATCTTATATCATTAAAATCAAATTTATATAATATTTCACATTTACATATTTTTGCATTTAATTGTTTTTCATTTGTTTCTATATTTTTATAATTTAAATAATACATAAATCTATCAAGTTCTAAAACTCCTACTAAATTAGTGTTATTATTAATATGTTCTAATATAGATTCTTTTTTTGGTATTTCATCAGCATCTGATACAATTATATAATCACCTTTATTACATATATTTTTAATATAATTTAAAGCTGAGTTTCTTTGCGAATGTTCTCTTACCCAATTTTTATCAAAATCATATAAAGAAAAATCTATTTTATCAGCATTAAAATATTCAATATGAATTTTATCTTTAAATTTTTCAAATCTTTTTAAATTATCGGTTAAATAAAAAGGTTTATCTAACCCACTATGAGTTTTATTGGATTCTATTATTATAAATTCATCTACAATATTATATAATTCATTTAATCTGATTTCTAATAATTCAAATTCATTAAAAAATGGAAAACAATCATAAATTTTATTTTTTCTTTGATATTTAACCATATCATGATGAATTTCAAGTGGTATAAAATCACCATTTTCTAAATATGTTCCAGGTGTATAAATTATATCTGGAATTATTTCTTTGTAATTATTTTCAAAATGTTCTTTTAATAAATTTGAATTATAATTTATATTTGGATGTAATCCGTTATGAATTTCACCATATAACATTTCAATTTTATTATATATCTTATTATCAGAATTTAAGAATATATCATACTCTGATCCTTCACAATCAAATTTAACATGAATATTATTATCATTAATTTGATATATAATTGTATCTATATCTATACTATCAACAGTAATATAATTATCTGATATATTATTATCAAATATAATTTGAGATAATACATCACCCTGCATCATTTTATATTGGTTTTTATCTTTATAAACAGCTTTATTTATAGGAATTATATTTTTTATATTATAATATTTTATATTTTCTAATAATTTATTATAATTAATTATATCAGGTTCATATGCATAAACTAATTTAGCACCATTTAATATAGCATAAATTGAAAAATAACCTTTATTTGCTCCTATATCAATTACAATTTTATTTTTAATTTCGTTTTCTTTAACATTATAAATATTTTTTGTAAATATTTCATCAAATACAAGAGAATCTTGTTCTTTTAAATATTTACTATAATTATAATTATTATGATTTGCTAAAACTTTTGGAATAAAATTAAAATCACTATATTTAATACATTCATTTAAAAAATCAAAATCATGAGTAACTTTTTCATCTTTTTTTTGTAACCATTTATCTTTACATTTTTTTGCAATTTTATTAGATACCATAAAATTTAAAGAATCTATATTTTCAAAACTTACGTATTCTTTTTTTAATGGCATTATATAAGTATTATTTACATTTATTTGACAAATTGATATATCATATTTTTCAGGAATTATATTATTTATCATATTTTCAATATATTCAGGATATAATTCATTATCATCATCTAAAAAACATACATATCCATTATCATCCAAATTTTCTATACCATGAATTCTTGGTTTACTGCCTAAATTCCCTTCATGTTCTATTGAATAATATTTAAAATTTATTAAATCATCTTTTTTATCATATTCATTTACAATATCTAAAACTGTTTCATCGTGTCCATCGGATATAACTAAAACATTAATCTCTTTTTTTGTTTGATTTAAAATAGAATTTAAAGCTATTTTTAGTTCAATATATCTATTATAAGTTGGAACAATTATATTTATTTTAAATTTTTTATCATAATAATTATTATTTATTCTATCTTTTAAAATATTTTTATTTCTATTAGTTATTTTATTCCATTTATTTATCATTAATTCACCATGCATTGTTCCTTCTCCTTTATGATAAATAGGAAAATTATTATTAGTTTCACTAATAATTATATCATATCCATTTTTAATTAATCTAATAGAAAAATCTATATCTTCACCATATCCAGGATTAAATGTTTCATCTAATAATCCAATTTCATTAATTATTTTTTTAGATGTCATTGCACAATAAAATAATATAAATGGATAATCTTCAAAATATAATTTAGATGGCCCAACAATACCAACATTATTATATGAATTCCAATAATTTATTAACATATCTATCCAATTATCATTAAGTATAATTGTATCATTATTCAAAAATATTATAAATTCGCCATTTGAATTTTTAATTCCTTCATTTGTAGCTTTAGTATATCCTAAAGCTTCATCGAACCATAATAATTTAAAAATATTTTCATCTAAGGATTCAATGTATTCTTTTGTATTATCAACACATCCGTTTGCCACTATAATAATTTCTTTATCAGATAGATCAGTATATTCGATTATACTTTCTATACAAGGTTTTAATAAATCATCACAATGATTATAAGTTGGTATAATTATAGAATATTTTAAATTCACTTTTTTATAATTTTTATTTTATATCTTTTAAATCAGATTATGTTTTAAACTTTTTTATTATATTTTAATATATTAAAAAAAATAAGACAAAAATGAATTATCCAGAAGATTTTATAAACAAAAATATATTAGGAAAAGGGCAAGATGTATTAAAGGATATTCCAGATGATATTATAGATTTAACAGTTACATCACCTCCATATGACAAATTAAGAACATATAAAGATACAGTTGGTAAAAAAACTTATGAAGGTGGTTATATATTTCCATTTATTGAAATGGCTAAAGAGTTATTTAGAATAACTAAAGATGGTGGGATTGTTGTATGGGTTGTTAATGATCAAGTAGTAGATGGGGGAGAAACAGGAACATCTTTTAAAATGGCATTAGAATTTATGAATATTGGATTTAAACTATATGATACTATGATATATCATAAAAATGGTGCTCCATTTCCAGAAACAGGTAGATATTCTCAAGTTTTTGAATATATGTTTGTATTTTTAAAAGGTAAAAAACCAAATACAGTTAATTTATTAAAAGATAAACCAAATAGATGGGCAGGACATTCTAATTTCGGAAAACCAAGTAAAAGAAATGTTGATGGTAGTTTAAAATCAACTGAAAAATTTAAAGTAGGCGAATATGGATTTAGATATAATGTGTGGTATATAAATAATGGTAAAAATTATACCACTAAAGATAATTTTGCATATATGCATCCTGCCTTATTTCCTGAAGAATTATCTGAAGATCACATTCTTACATGGACAAATGAAGGTGATATAGTTCTTGATCCTATGTGTGGGGGTGGCACAACTCCTAAAATGGCTAAATTAAATAATAGAAAATTTATAGGTATAGATAAAGTAGAAGAATATGTTGAATTATCAAATAAAAGAGTTGATAATGTTATTCCATATAATCACGAAAATAAAAATCCTAAATTATCATTTATAGAAACTCGTGAAGAAATTTTAGAAAGGAGAAAAAGAAAATGATAGATAAAAAAGAATTAAATGAACATTTTGATTATATTATAAATAAGAGTAACAATATTTCATCTGAAAAAATTTATGAATATTTATTATTAATGTCAAAAAAATTAAATATTAAATTTAATATATTATTCAATGAATTTGTAAAAAATTTTGAAAGTAAAATTAAAAATTAAATGAAATTAGCTATTTGTTTTTCTGGTGAATTAAGATATTTAGATAGAACTAAAAATTTTTGGTTAGATATTAAAAATAAATATGATGCAGATATATATGCTGCTTTTTGGGATGATGTTAACAATGATGAAATTTCTAATTTTAAAGAATTATTTCAACCATTATATTTAAATATTGAAAATAAATTATCAATAGAAAATACTGTTAACCAATTAACTAATGAAATAGGTAATTTTGATTTTATGGATAAAAATATAAAAAATAAAATAATTAATGGTAATATTATTTATATGTCATATTTGATGTGGAAATGTAATACATTAACAAAATTAAATAATGAAAAATATGATATTATTTTAAGAACAAGACCTGATATAACTCTTGATGAATTAAATATTTATAATAATGAATATTTTAATTTACCGAGAGGTAGAACTGTTATAAATGAAATTAATAATAATTGGGGATTTACAGATATAATATCATATTCAAATCCAAAATTAATGGATTATTATACATCTTTTATATTTTATTATATGAAATATTTAAAAGAAGGACATTTTACATTTTCTCCAGAATATTTATTTAGAGTTCATTTAAATAATAAAAATGTAAAAATAAGAGAATTTGATTCTTATATTTATGTTCAAAGGGATAACGGTGTTGAAAATTATAATAAATATATATTAAAAGATAATAAAGAAATTATAACAATATTAGATCCAAGTAATATAAAAATAGATAATAGATTTAATTGTTATATAAGTAATAATGAAATTTATAATAAGAATTAAAAATTTTTTAACCAATTATTAAAATTTTCAATTATGGGTTCTGGATTAATTGGTTGAATTTCATCTTTTTCAACTTTATATTTATCTTCTCTTATGACATTTTTATCAATTTTAATATCATAAAAATTTCCACCTCTTATAATTCCATTGATAATATTACCATTAAAGAATTTACCATTAAATATTAAGCCAGATTTAAAGTTACCTCTTCTCCATATTCCATTATACCATACTCCATTTTCCCATGAACCATTTTTCCATTCTCCATCTCTAAATACTCCATACATCCAAGTGCCGTTAAAAAATACACCAGAATTAAATATAAGAGTTTCATATTGAATTTCAATTCTAACATTTTCAATTTCACAATCTAAAAACCAATTAAATCCATTATCAATTAAAATATCATCTATTTTATATTGTTCAGTATAAATTTTCCCATCAAATTTTAATTCTTTATATCTTTTCATTTAATATTTTATTTTTATAATGTATATATTAATTCACTAATCTATAATTATTATTATTTACATGATATAATTTAATATTTTCATTTAATATAAATTTTTTCATTGATCTTAATAATTTTATATCATCGTCAAAATAATTAATTTCATTATAATTTTCATATAAATTCAATAATATATTAGATTTCCATTCAGATCTATTTTTTATAATTGAATATGGATACATGAATAATCCATTATTTGGATATTCAATATTTAATTCATTCATTAAATTTATTGTATAATTTTTAAATATTTCTTTTCTTATAGTTATTATTGATTTATTTTTAGAGTTTTTATAAATTTTTAATATTTTTTCATTTATTTCAGTTGGTTTACCATTATCATATATAAAAAAATCTTCTGGTGCTTTTAAATAGATTCTACTATTTCTTCTATTCCATAAAATATTATTAGATAAATCAATTTTTCTTTCTTTGTCTAAAAAATAAATTTTACCATTTTCATAATTTAAATCTGATAATTTTATTCCTATTTTATCAATTTCACTATATAATAAATCCTTTAATGATTTATTTTCATTTAATATTTTATATATTTCATATCCAAATTTTTTACTTTTAATTAATGTATCATCTAAATCAAATGCATATAATATTTTATTATTTATATTAAAATTTTCAAATTTTTTTATCATAATTAAAGATTATATTTTTTATTTTTATATATAAAAAAAAACTTTTCATTTTGCACATCATATAATTAAAAAAATAATGTATAATTATGCTTAATAAAATGTTTGAAAATAAAGATACAGGTGAAAAAGTTTCAATTAAAAATGATGATGGGTTATGGTTTACTCTTCATAATGGAATAAAAATTAAAAAAGATTCATTTTTTAATAAATATACAGAATTTGTTGATCCTACATCATTTTTTAATAATAGCGGAAATATATCAGAATTAGCTAATAAAATAAAAACTGTTGATCCAACAAAAATTGTAGATGACAATAACGAACAACCAATTATTAAAAAAATAGATGAATCGAATAATTATGAAAATCTATTTGCTTCTAAATTAGATGAAAAACAAAAAATGATTAATGAATTTGTTCAAAAACAAAAAGAAAAAGAAATAGAATTATCTCAATATAAGCAACTTGATGAAGATAAAGCTGTTGAACAATTAATAAATCCTTATGATAAACAACCATCAAAAATAAATAATCCTAATTATCCAGAATTTGATCCAAATGTAAAAATGGATAGAGATAAAACATCTAAAGATTATTATAGACAAGAAAATATTAATCAAACAAAAAATAATGAAAAATTAGCAACTGAACAAGAAACTTATAAATTTTTTAGAGGATTTAAAAAGAATTATAAAGTAACAATTGATTTAAAATTTGATGAAATGATTGCTGATCCTGAATTTTTAAAATTAATGATGAATAATTTTGAAGCTGATGTTATTAAATATTATACGCAAGAAATTTATAAAAATATAGCTAGTAATCCACGAATGGTAGAAGATGAAATTTATAAACAATTGGAAACCATTATTTTAGGTAAAAAACCTGTAAAAAAGACAACAACTATAAGAAAAACCACTAAAAAACCAGTTAAAAATACAACTGAAAAAACAGATAAAAATGAAAATATAGAAACAAAATCAAAAAATTTAAATGAGTAAAATAAATTTAGATAAAAGATTAATAGATGAATCTTTGAGAATAAGAGAAGAATATTTAAAAAAAATAGAAGAGATTAAAAAAAATGAAGATTTATTTAATAATGTTAAAGACGAATTAAATAATACTTATCTTATTTTAGAAGGTAGTGATATAGATAAAGAGTTTATTGAAAATAAAATTTTGAAATTAACTAAAGATATTAATAAAATTGAAAATTTAATAAATAATATCTTATATAAAATAGATATTTTAAAAAAAGATGCTGATAAATTATTTGAAAAAATAAAAGAAAAATATTCAGATATAACCGAAGAAGAATTAATTAATATATTATATCCTTATATAAAAAAATTAGATAGTAAATTTGAAAATATTTTAAATAAAAATGAAAAATAAATTTTTATATATATGATAAAAATATTATATTTAAAATGATAAAAAGATTTAATAATTTTAATAAAGTTAATATGAATGAATCAAAATCTGATAAAGCTCAAGAACTAGTAGATCAAATTTTAGATAAAATTAATGATTATGGATATGAAAATTTATCATCTATAGAAAAAGAAATTTTAAGTAAAGCCACTAATGGTATGGATGCATTAGAAGATTATATAGATTCAGAAGATGAAGACCAAGTTACATTCGATAATGGTCAAATATTAGTAAATGGACTTACATATACTGAATGGCAAAATAGACAGAATAAAGAAAGTAAAAGTAAAGATAAAGATAAAGATGATTGGGCATCTACAAGTAAAGGTGAAACAAAAAAAGATAGAAAAACTCCAGATTATTCTGTAAGAGTTTATAAAAATAATAATAGTGATGAATTAGTATATATTTTAACATGGGATATAAATACAGATGAAGATATACAAACAGTTAAAAAATATTCAACTTTAAAAACACCAGATAATCCTTATGGTATAATAACAACTAAAAAGAATTGGAATAAAAAATCTATTAAACAATTACATAATGAATATTTTGATAAAGAGTATGATAAATTTAGAGATTTAACAATAGATGAATTAAATTTATTTGAAACTTTAATGATACTTCGTCAAAGATTTAAGAAAAATCTATTAGAAAATGAAAAAGATTTAAATAATTTAAATAATTTATATAATAAATTTTCTAATTTGTAAAAAAGGTATTATATTTGTAAATAAGTTCTTTGAATATATGGGGTAGTCTGGTTTAGAATGTTTAGTGAAATACTGAATAAGCAAGTATCACAATGTCTAAAAAGTGATTAATAAAATTTAGGCAAAACAATTAAACGGCGAAATAAACGTAGAGGACATTATGTCCATCCCAACATCTTTTGCATATAATATGGTTGCTAGACCAGTTGCAGAAGAATCACTTATCAATGTGTAAGTAGGGGTACAGCAAAAAACTAGCAAATCTTAAATCTTGTAAGCTTAAAAAATCAAGATAAGGTTTTTTCTAATTTTTCCTAAATAAAATAAGATATTTTGTTAAATTTAGAAAAATTTAAATAAACTTGTAGAAAATTCTTAAAGACTGAGCATGACACGGGTTCAATGGACCCCTTTTATAGTAATATAAATTGATAATCGGATGAATTGCTGGAAACCTAAGTTCAATAATGAATATGGCAATCAGCAGCCAAGCTTTTAGTACACTAAAAGAAGGTTCAGAGACTAGTGGAGAAGTAAAGTCTTCTTAATTACCACATTAGCGTCCGACACCCTTTAAGGGGGTGATGATATAGTCCAATCCTTATAGAAATATAAAATAAATTGCGAATCCCGTCTACTCCACTAATTAAAAAAACCACCTTTTGAGGTGGTTTTTTTAATATATTTCTATATATTTATTGTCATTATTATTTATTTCTTCTAAAATAATATTAAAATATTTGTCTTTATTTTTTTTATAGATTAAATCAGATATTCTTATTAATTTTATTTTATTGATATTACAATATTCATTTACCATTTTATCTTTTTTTATTGTTATGTCAAAATCATGTTCTTTCATTACTTTTTTAAAATGCCATTCACCATCATATTCTATAATAATATTTTTTGATGGTATATAAATATCCACAGATTTTGATATATTATTATATTTTATTAAATAATGTGATATTACATTATTATCTCCTAGTAAATTTTTTAATTTATATCTAATATCTCTCTCCCCCTTTGATGAAAATCTTTGATTTTTACCTACATATTTCATTATATTTTTTCTATAATCATCGTCTTTCCACAATTTTGATACAGATTTTGATATTTTATTTTTTGTTTCATCTGAATGAATTCTTGTATTAGCACATTTCACAGAACAATAATATTTTTCCTTTTTTTTGTTTTCTCTATATTTTATATTTATATTAGTACCACATAAATTACATTTTACAGTATCATATATCCATTTTCCATATATTTTTTCATTAATTTTAATAGATTTTATAGATGTTTTTTCTTTATATTCACTATTGTCTTTATGTTTCCATCTTATATGATTAGCATATAAAGAATGATTATCAAATTCTTCTCCACATAATATACATTTTTTCATAAATATATATATTAAATGGAGCAGGTCATAAACGAACTAATTTTTTTTATTTTAATCTTATTATATTTTTTTTTATATAAAAGATATATGAAAGTATCACTCTGTTTTTTTGGACAACCTAGATTATTAAATAATCCATATACATATTTATCTCATAAACATTGGATTTTAGATAAATATAATACAGATATATTTATACATTCATGGATAAATAATACAAATGAAGAATTTAATTATGCAGATCAAGTAAAAATAAAAGAAAAAGAATTAAAAGATTCAGATAAAATTATATTAAGTAAATATAAACCAAAAAGATATATTTTCGAAAAATCTAGAAATTTTTCATTAAGTGAAAAAAATAGAAATATTATAAAACAAAAAATAGAACAATCTGAATCTAGATGGGGGGGTAAAGATAATTTAAATTGGTCAATAAATAATGAAAATAATCATTTGTCTCAATTATATTCTATGTCAAAGTCTATAGAATTATTACAAGATGATTATTATGATTGGGTTATTTTGTCTAGGTTTGATACATATATAATAACTATACCAAATTTTTATAATTTAAATAAAAATGACTTATATGTTAGTAATAAATATTTTGATATAAATGCTGATAGAAATACATTTTCTGATGTATTGATTTTTGGGGGGTTAGATGAAATCAAATCTTTAAATTGTTATAATAACATTGATAATTTAATTAATAATATTAATATATTTGAACCTGAAGAATTTAAATTAGTATCTTATTATAATAAATTTAAATATAAAATAAAGGGTTATTCTAAGAATTTATCATTACCATATGGTGCAGAAAAAAGAATAAAAATTGAAATAGGAGTTGTTAGGTCAAATGATTTGAATGATTTACAAGTTTAAAAATAAATATATAAAATAAAATATTGATATAAAATGATTTATAAATTTGCAGATAAATATTATTTTTTAAGTAATTTTTATGAAAAACCAATAATTATTAAAGGTAAAGAATATAAATCAGTTGAACATGCTTATCAAGCATTTAAAACTAAAAATATTTCTGAACATGAATGGGTTAGAAATGCTCCAACTGCATCAAAAGCTAAATCATTTGGAAAAAAAATAAAAGTAAGAGAAGATTGGGTTGAATTGAAATATAAAGTAATGTTAAAATTAGTTAGATTAAAATTCAAAGATGATGAGTTGAAAAAAATGCTTTTAGAAACAGGTAATGAAGAATTATTAGAATCAAATTATTGGCATGATAATATATGGGGTAATTGTACTTGTAAAAGATGTGAAGATATAGAAGGTAAAAATTGGCTTGGTAAAATATTAATGAAAGTAAGAGAAGAAATTAAGGATGAAATAGAATTATTTAAATAATTTTTTCATATTCTAAATAAGAATAATCATAATCATTATTATCATCTTTTTCAAATTTTTCTTCTGATATTAATTTCCATTTATCTTCTTTAATTTCAGGAAAATAAGTATCACCTTCAAATTTTTCATGAACTTTTGTAATATAAAGTTTATTAGCATAATTAAAAAATTGGTTATATATAGATCCTCCTCCTATTATAAATATTTCACCAGTTGACCAATAGAAAGCTTTGTCTATTGCTTCATCAATACTAATAGCCATCACACAACCATTATAATTTAGATTAATATCATTAGTTATAACAATGTTAGTTCTATTTGGTAATGGTTTAATTGGTAATGATTCATATGTATTTTGGCCCATTATTATAACTTTTTTAGATGTTAATTTTTTAAATCTTTTTAGATCATCTCCTAAATGCCATAATAATTTATTATCTTTTCCTATAACATTATTTTCAGAAACAGCTGCAATTATTGAAATTTTCATTTAATTATTTTATTTAAATATATAAAAAATAAAAATAAAGTTTTTATAAATTGATTTATATGATAAATTAAATCGATTTTTTAATTTTTAAATATCTATAATATATTAATTTATTATATTCTCTTATTTCAATTTTTATATAATCTATATCTTTTAATTGTTTATTAGTAATATACCATAGTTTATTATTATTAAATTCACTATTATGACTAAATAATAATTTTTCATTTCTTGTTTCTTTTTCCCATTCAAATATATTTACAATTACATTTATTTTATTATCATATTTAATATATATTTTATTATTATCAATATTATAATCTATTATAAAATTATAATATAAAGATATATTACCTTTTATTTTTTTATCCAAAGAAGATAAACCTGTTTGTTGATATGCTAATTTATTTAGAGTAACACCTTGTTTATTTTTTTTATTATTTTTAATTAATAATTCATTTAACCAAATATCTGCGGAATCCCATTTAATTTTATCAATATTATTCAAATAAAAATTTATAGATTGTTTAGTAAAAATATTAAAATGAGCTTCAATTATTTTATTAACTATTGCATAATTAGGATAATCATTATCAATATCAATTATTATACCTTGTTCATAATTATCAATTAATCTACCACCCCATGAAAATTGATATATATCATATTTATTACAAAATTCTAAAGTTTTATTAATTTCACTATTAAAATTTTCTATGTTTATATTTAAAACAGAATCACATTCACATATAATTAAGGCGTCTAAATCTTCAGTAAAATTTTCTTTTATAGCTTTTTTGTAAGATTCATATAAACCATAATGAGCTTTTGAATTGTGTATAATTTTAGATGATGTAGGAGTTTCCCATAAATTATCATCATATAAAGGGGTTATTTGTTGTTTATAATCAACACCTATTTTTTTTAATTGTGATAAATTATTTATAGATATTTTTTCTCTTTCACCATCTATATTATTTAATATATGAATTAATTTTATATTAAGTTTTGTTGCAACATCAGTCCACCCATTTTCTCCAATCTTTTTTTTAATAAAATAACCATTTTTTATTAAATAATCATAAATATCTATTTGTGATAAATGTAAATTTTCAAAATATATTTGTTTTATATTATATTTTTCAAAATTAATGCTTTTTATTATTTGATCATCCAATCCTTCTGAATCTATAAATAATATGTCAATATTATTTAATTCATATTTATCAAATAAATCATTAATAGTCATAGTTTTAACATTCAATTCAACTATACCATCAATTTTATAATTATGTTTTAATATGTGTTCAATACTTGTGGATGATAAAACATATTCTGGACCATTTAAATTGTGATAATAAAATTTAATATATTCATCAGTTTTTAATGTTATTGCAACATTTTCAATATAGTGATTCTTTACCCAATTATAACATTTTTCAATATCATTATTATGTATAGATAATGGTTCGACTAATATTAATTTATTTGGTTCTTTTTTACCTATTATCTTTGTTAAATCATCATTACCAACACAAGTTCCAATTTGTACTATATTCATATTATTTTAAATTATAATAAAAAATAAAAATAAAGTTTTTATATATAAATAAAAAAATTTAAATGATTAGAAAATTTGAAGATTTTAATAATTTAAATGAATCTTTAAAACCTAGTAGAATACATAAAACTAAAGAAATAGATGGTTATAAAATTTTAATTGGTAAAAATGCTGAAATGAATGATATTTTAACATTTGATATTGCTAATAATAATGATATATGGATGCATGCTAGTGGTGTTCCTGGATCACATGTAATTATAAAAATTGATAATAAAGAATATCCTCCTAAAAATGTAATAGAAGAAGCTGCTAAATTAGCTGCTTATAATAGTAAGGGACAAGGAAAGATTAAAATAGTATATACAGAAAGAAAAAATGTTAAAAAAGATTCTGATCATAATCCAGGACAAGTTAGTGTTGATTATAAAAAATCAAAATTTATATATACATATAAATAAAAAAATTATTAAATATGAAATATTTAAAATTATTTGAAAATATAGATTTTAAAAAGATATCAAATGAAATAGATTCTTTAGATATTGAAAAACAAATTGAAATAATAAAAAAACTAAAAAGATTTACTTTTAATAAGGTGAAAGATGTTAATAAAAGAAAAAGAGATATCAATAATGAAAAAATTTATAATAGAATTAGTAATATTTATGATAATGCTATTAATATATCAAAAAATACATATTTAAAAGAATTAAAATTTAATTTAGATAATTTTAAAATTAGTAAAAAATATGAAAAAAAAATAAATAAAAGATCTTTAAGTTCAATAGAAAGAGATTTAAAAATAGAAAAAACTATAATTGATCAAATAAGATTCACGTTTGAAAAAAATAATATAAAGATTAATTTATATATATATCAATATATTAATAATGAAAATAAAATAATATATAAATCACAATCTTATATTGGATATTTTGAAAATTCAATAAATTATATAAATACGAATTTTTTTAAAAAATATGGTGGATATAAAGATTATTATGATTATAGTAAAAAAGAATTAAATGATAGATTAAAAGAATATGAAATTGATTTAAATGATCTATTTATTGAAATTGAAGTAAATAATTATAACTTATGAAATATATGAAAAAATTTGAAAATATAGATTGGAACTGGGTGGATGAAGAAGAATCATATTATATTGATATTAATAAATTAAATAAAGATGAATATGAACAACTTTTAAAAAATTTAAAAGTTGGAGATAGATATATTTTTGATTTTTATAATGGTCAATATTATAAAGACAAAAAAGGAGAAATTAAATATTTAGGAGGACGGAATAATATAATCGGTATTGAATTTGATGAAGTAATTGATGGACATGGTGGTTCAGGTTTTTATATTGGGGCACCAGGATATTGTTGGAATTTTTCATTAGGATACCGATATTACTTAGTAATAAAAGAAAAATTGAATTAGAATGAAATATATAAAAAAAAATAAAAATGAATATTATAATTTAATATATAATTAAAAGAAAAAAAAAATAAATTTAATATGAAAAAATTTACTCAAATAGATTACACTTTTGAAAATAAAAAATATCAAGAAAAATCAAAAAATGATATTTATTCTTTAATAAAAGAAAATATTAATATACATTTAAGTCCAATAAATGAAGGAAAAAATGCAAATTTAGACAATATAAATATTGATTTAGAAGGAACTAGTGAATTAGTTGAAAAAATTAATAAATATGTTGATAATAAAATAAAAGAAGAAAGAGTTAGAGTATTGGAATCTATTAAATCATCAATTGCAACAGGCACATTAGATATTAGAAAAATAAATGAAGAAATTGATTCTTGTATATGTTCAGAAACTTGTCCAATAGTAGAAGATGAAGATGAAGTTCAAACCGAATATATAGATGATTACGATGAAACAGTAGATGAATACACTGAATTTGTAGATATTAAGGAAGGTAAAAAAATTAATTTAGCTGATGAATTTATTAAATTATTAGATGAAGGAAAAGCTGAAAATATGTCTTGGGATGAATTTTTTGATATTTATAATATCCCCCAAAAAAATAGAACAAATTTTGCAGTTGCATCAATTTACAAACAAGTACAAGAAAAAAGACCAGATTTAATATAAATAATTCCGTTGTACCTCTCTTTAAAAATTGGGTTTACTAATAATAAAATTATATAAGTAAATCCATTTTTTTTATATTTTAAAAAACAAAAAACATTTTATATTATATAGATTATATAAATATAAAATAGTTAAAAATGTTAGAAGATATATTATTCTGGGAAAAATTTAGACCAAGAAAAATAGAACAAATAATTTTATTACCAAGAATTAGTGATTTTTTATCTAATGGTATAAAAACAAATGTTCTATTACATGGTTATATGGGAACAGGTAAAAGTACATTATCAAGAGTTTTATTAGAAGGAAAAACTCATAAAAAAATAAATGCATCTTTGAAAAATGGTGTTGATATTTTAAGAGAAGAATTATATGATTTTTGTACATCTATGCCATCTCCATTTAATCGTTCTGATGATAAAATGAAATATGTTTATTTAGAAGAATTTGATAAAGCAACATCAGCTTTTCAAGATGCTTTTAAAGCTTTTATAGAAGAATATGATAATAAAGTAAGGTTTATTATTACTATGAATCATATTGAGAACGCGATTCCTGAAATAAGAAGCAGATTTAATAAAGTTGATTTTAATCCACAAAATGAAGAAGAAAAAGAATTTTTAAAAAAAGGTTATTTTAAATATTTAAAATCTATAAGTATATATTTAGATAAAAGGGAAAATTTTCAAATAAGTGATGAAGTTATAAATAAAATTTTAATAAGAAATTTTCCTGATTTAAGAAGTTCTGTCCAAGATATACAACAATTATTTATAACTAAAAATTCAGATGGATTATTTAGAAATGATAATAATAACTTATATATACATCAATATATTTTAAATGGTAAAAATAATCCAATTGATAATTTTGATTTTGTTGAAAATAATTTTTTAGATGATCCATCAACTTTATTAAAATCTTTAGGGCGACCATTGGTTAAATATATTATTGACAATAATCCTGAAATTTTTAAAGATAAAGGATTTTTAATTATAAAAACATCTAAAGAACATACTGAAACATTTAATAATCAAATGATTGATCCTATAATTCATTTGTCAAATTATATAAATGAATTAAAAAAAATAATTTATAGTTAAATATATGGGAGAAAATGCTGAACAAATTATTAATTTATTATTATATAATGATGATTTAAGAGAAGAAATTATTTATTGGTTAAATGATAATGGTTATTTAAATGATTATAAATTTAATCAATATGATGAAGAAAATGAATATTAAAATAAAAATATTTAAATGAAAATAATTGAATCACCAAGAGATGCAATACAAGGAATTAATGAATTTATTCCAACTGAATTAAAAATTAAATATATTAATACTTTATTACAGGTTGGTTTTGATATTATTGATTTTGGTAGTTTTGTTTCACCTAAATCTATACCACAAATGAGCGATGTTAAAAAAGTTGTCAGTAATTTGTATTTACATGATACTAAAACTAAATTAATGGCAATTGTTGGAAATAAAAAGGGTGCATTAGATTTAGTTAATTTTGAAGAAATTAATTATATTGGATATCCATTTTCAATATCTGAAACATTTTTAAAAAGAAATATAAATTCAAATTTTAAAAAATCATTAGATGTTTTAGATGAAATTATAGATATATCAATTAATTATGATAAAAAAATAATTGTTTATTTATCAATGGGATTTGGGAATCCTTATGATGATGAATGGAACACTGATATTGTATTAGATAATATTGATATGTTATTTAATATGGGTATAACAAAAATAAATATATCAGATACTATTGGATTATCAACACCAGAAGTAATAGAAGAAGTATTTACAGAATCTATTGATGAATTTCCTGATATAAAATTTGGTTTTCATTTACATACACCGAGTAATGATTGGTATAATAAAATAGATTCAGCTTATAAATCAGGTGTTGAAATCTTTGATTCTGTTTTAGGTGGGTATGGTGGTTGTCCAATGACTGGTTTTGAGTTGATGGGTAATTTAAATACAAAAAACCTTTTAGATTTTTGTTATGATAAAGATATTATTACAAATATAAATAAAGAATGGTTAAATAAATCTATTAATATATCTGAACAAATTTTTAAAAATTATAAATGAAAATTGCACTAATATGGACAAATGCTAATATATCATGGCCACCTAAAGGATGGGGAGCTATTGAAAAATATATATGGGAATATAAAATAAATTTTGAAAAATTAGGAAATCAAGTCGAATTGAGATATTCTAATTCTAATGATTTAAATGAATTTGATATTGTTCAAGTTCATACATGGAATCAAGCACTTAATTTATATAAAAGAAATATTCCTTATATTTTTTCATTTGATGATTCTCATGTAATTTATTTTGGAAAAAAATCTAAAATATATGAAAATAATTTAGAAGCTATTAAAAAATCAAAATTAACAATAGTTCATGGGGAATTTTTAAAAGATTATTTTAATGAAAAAAATATAGAATACCTTAGACATGGTGCTAATCCTAATGTTTTTGAATTTTTAAATAAAAAACATTATGAACATAAATTATTATGTGTGGGAAGAACAGATCAAGATGATAGAAAAGGATTATTATTATCAATAGAAATTGCTAAAGAATTAAATTTACCTATAACTATTGTTGGTCCAAATGAAGATTTTTTCAAAAATAATAATTATGATTATGATAAATTAAAATTAATTGGAAATAAAACTGATAATGAATTAGTTAATATATATAATGAACATACAATATTTTTACATTTATCAAAATTAGAAACTGGACATCCAAATTTAACAATAATTGAATCATTATATTGTGGAACACCTGTAGTTGGAACATGTGATATTAATATATCAGGTATGAAAAAAATTAAACTATTAAAGAATAATATAATAGAAGGCATTATAGATGTAATGGAAAACTATTCCGAATATCAAAAGGATTCTTTATTATTAAAAAAACAGGGATTTTATAATTGGGATAATATAACAAAAGATTTATTAAATATATATAAAAAAATAATTTAAAAATTATGAATGATATAAAACAATTAAAAGAAAAAACAATTAATGATTATATTTCACAATGTTTATTAGATGAAAATAATATAGATATTGATAAAATGAAAGGAGATTTATCTATTTTATTAGGTGAAAAACCAGGTATAGAACTAGAATATAAATCTGAAAAGTTAATTTTAGAAGATGAAAAAAAGGTAATAAAAAAAGAAAAATTAGAATCTATACACATTTATTATACATATGAAAATGATGGAAAATATTATTTTGGTAATTTAAATTATTTAACAGATTAATTAAATTTATCTAAATTTTATTAAAATAGCTTGACTTCATATTAATAAATGTTGTATATTTGCATTATAAATTATCACCAAAAAAATTAATATGAAAAGTTTAAGAATATCTAAACAAATTACAAATAGAGAAACAGATTCAGTTGATAAATATCTTAAAGATATAACAAAATTTGGATTAATTGATGCAACTGAAGAAATATTATTAGCTGAAAGAATTAAAAAAGGAGATCAGATTGCTTTATCAAAATTAATCAAATCTAATCTCAGATTTGTTATTTCTGTTGCAAAACAATATCAAAATATGGGATTAGAATTTGAAGATCTAATTTCAGAAGGAAATATTGGGTTAATAAAAGCTGCTGAAAAATTTGATGAAACTAAAGGATTTAAATTTATTTCATATGCTGTTTGGTGGATTAGACAGTCAATATTAAAAGCAATTGCTGAACAATCAAGAGTAGTTTATTTACCATTAAATAAAGTTAACTTAATTACAAAAGTTAATAAAGCTGTTTTGGATCTTGAAAAAAGTTTTAATAGAGAACCAACAATAGATGATATTGCTGATTATCTTGAAATGGATAAAGAAGATGTAGAAGATTGTTTAAAATTTTCAAGCCATCATCTATCTATGGATAAACCTATTAATGAAGAAGGTGATTCTATGTATGAACTTTATGAAAATGTAAACTCTGATAAACCAGATGATAAAATGATGAATGAATCTGTTAAATTTAATATTAATTCTGTTTTATCAACATTATCAGAAAGAGAATCATTCATATTAGAAAAACATTTTGGGTTAAATGGTGAAACACCAATGTCTTTAGAAGATATTGCAGAAATGTTAAATTTAACTAAGGAAAGAATTAGACAAATTAAACAAAAATCATTAAATAGAATTAAATACTCAATGCGTTCTAATTTATTAAAAAATAATTTTTAATAAACAATTTTCGTAAATATATATATACTAATTAAATAAAAAAATAAAAAGATATTATGGATGATAATTTAATATATGAAAACATTTTTAATAGATGTATTTTTGGTAAAGCAACATTAGATGAAATGACAGAAAGTTTGAAATACTTTACTGATAATGAAATTTATGAAAGATGTATAGTAATTAAAGAGTTAATTGATATAGAATATTATACTAATGATCCTAAACAAGACGAAATTGATATTTTAACAAATATTATTAATAATCATAAAAATGATTTGGAAAATTTAAGTCTTATTAGTAATAATTTAATATCAAATGTTAGTCAAAATATTAAAATAGATAAAAAATCAATTGAAGATATTAATGATTTGTTAGAAGATATTGATGATATATCTGATGATATTATTTATAATATTTTAGAAAGTGATAAATTAAAAAAAGAATATTTAAAAATTATATATAATGATATTTTAAATAAAGAAATTCCTAAATTAAAAAAGGAAAAATCTCAAAATTTATTAGAAAATTATAGAGATTTAAGTATAAAAAACATTAAAAAAATAATAGATTCAAGTATATGATAAAATATTGATGTTATAGGTATTTTATCATTTTTATATGACCCGTCAAAGAAAACACAGAAGTCTTTAGCTTCTGTGATGAATTTGACTTCTAAAAAATGGAAAAAAGTCATTATTTTTTAATTATATATACCTTATACAAAAAAAGTTTTTTGTTTGAAGATGACTAAAATAATTAAATATACGTATAAGTTTAGGTTAAAACCAACAAAGGAACAACAAGAAATGTTGAATAAACATTTCGGTTCAGTATAATCAACAATGCAGGAGTTTATACACTTGAGGAAGAATTCAAATAAATAAATAAAATATTATGAAAAATTTAAAAATTATTACGGAAAGTGAATTAAGGAGTATAGCTACTCCTTATGACATTAAATCATTTTATCAAAAATGGAGTTTTGATGACATCAATACGATCATGGCATCAGAATATACGGGTAAAATCCCTGAGCTTGCGAAAGAGCTTAATCGTTCAGAGCTTGCAGTTATCTGGAAATATACAGAGATTGAACAAGGTATAGCAGAAATGATTGCTCATGATTATACTTTGATCAATCCCGACGGAGTACCATTCGATGAATTTAAAGCACCTGATTTACCACTATCTGACTTCAACAAAAATGCTGCAATTATACATATGGAATTAGGACAGTTCTTATATGTAAATGTTCGTCTGATTGATGCAGAATTAAGGAATGAAGCCTTTGATGCAATTAACAATCGGATCTATAATTACATGCAAGTAAGAGACGAAAGTGATCTTACCTTTGCTGGAGGAGGTTTATTTACTGCTATCAGGGCTAAAAATAGCAAAGATTATGACCCTGATAGGTGGGGAGTGATAGTTTATTCTCCTTATAGAAAAGGAAATATAAACATAGGGAGCATTTTAAAGCATACAGAAAATTCACCAGAAGGTATTAAAAAAGAACTACATATTATCGTAGAATGAAAAAGAAATCATACATATAGATAGATTTTTTCCATCAAGTAAAACCTGTTCTAAATGTGGATGGATCAATAATTCATTAACATTAAAAGATAGAACTTGGACTTGTAAAGAATGTGGTGAAGTTCTTGATAGAGATGTAAATGCAGCAATTAATATCCTCAATGAAGGATGTAGAAAAGATATATCGGGTGGAACATCCGATTACAAACGCAGAGCCAAAATAAGACCATCTTTGGATGGCGCAGGCGTTGAAGCGTTGAAAGAGAAAACCTTAATTTAGGTTGGAAACACACAAATCTTTAGTTTGTGTGTAGTTCATGGTGATTTTTAAATTAGTATCCTTTTTAGTTTCAAATTCTTTTTGAAAATCATTATATAATATTAATTTAATATTAATTGTTAAATAAACCTATATTTTTTAATATATAATATATATGGAGTATACAAAAGAATTAAATAGATATTTAAAAGATAATAAAAATAAATTTAGCGAAGATGTTATAGATTATGGAAAATCTTTCGTTAATAGAATAAAAAGTAATAATATTATTAAAGAATATTTTAAAGCTAATAATATTGGAATATACTCATTTTTATCCGAATTATTACCAATGTCTGAAAATAAACTAAAGATAATAAATAATTATCAATTAAATGAAAATGAGATAAATCAAATATTTGGTAAAATTATTTTAAATAATGAAATATTATTATTATTGTTAAATGATAAAATATTAATAAATGGATTAAATATTTATGGTGAATTAGTTTATGAGTTAACAGATTCAGCTATTGAATATTTTCAATTAAAATATGGAATAAAAATGAATAAACTATTTAGTTTAAGAGATATTTTAATTTTAAATATTAATAATGATGATGAGAATGATGAAGATGATAATAATAATTTATTATATTAAAAATCATTTAAAGGAATTTCATTTTCCATAATTTCATATAAGTTTTCAGGCATAGATTTTTTATCAAGTTTAACTAATTTTAAATTCATATCTAATTTATCTAACATTATTTTATCATAATCATCAGTTTTAATTTTTTTAAATAATTTAATAGATTCTATTAATCTTTCTTTAAAAATATTTGAATTAAAATCAATACTTTCAGGATAAGTTTCTTTATAAAAATCATAAATTTTTTCACCACCACTTGGTCCAATTCCTCTATTACCTTTCATATAAATCGATTTAATATTATCTTTATTATGACCAATTATCTTTTTAAATAACTCTTTTTCTGAATTTATTTCACTAACTTTTTTATTAGTTAATGTTTTTATAAAATCTAAAAATTCTGTATTATCATTATTATTAAATAAATCATCAATATTACTATTTTCAATACTATCTATAAAATTATTATAAAATGTGGGCATATATATTATTTCATCATTAAACTTAAAATTATACATAAAATTAATATATTTATTAATTGTATCATAATGAATCAATTGAAAAAGATCACTATCATTTGCAATAATTAAATTACTATATCCATTTTTATTAGTTTCCTTTGTTATATATGATATAATATCATCACCTTCTAAATTATCAATTTGATAAAGTTCACAATTTTTTTTCCTTTTTAAATTATTTTTAAATTCTTCAAATAAATCATATACTGTATCCCAATTAATATCTTCGTTTTTTTTACGAGTTCCTTTATATTCTTTATATACTTTTTTTCTCCAATTTTTTCTACTATCTGATATAAAATAAATTTTACTAAAATAAAATAGATTTGAAATAGTATTATAATCTTTTTCTAAAATTACAGGCAAATCAGTATAAAGTGTTCTTAATTTATATAATATAAATACAGATTTTTGCATGAGATAATTGCCATCTATAATAAGGTTGAGTTTCATATTTTTTTTTATTTTTTTATATAATTAAAAATTGATTTTGTTTAATATGAATTATTTAATAAAATTTTTCAAATCAATTAATTGATTTTCTAATTTTTTAGTATAAAAATCAGGTTCTAAACAATTATTTTTTGTAACATCTGAAATATGTGAATTAATTTTTATATCTTTATTAAATACTTTTTTAATTATTTTTAAAATTTCATATTTACTTAAACAATCTGTATTTGAAATTGTTATAAAATCTTTAAAATTATCCCAGTCTAATATTATTTTTTCAGCCCATTTTGACCATTCCAATGTTGTATTACCATTCCAATATTGATTTATATAACCATTTACTTCGTTTTCCGAGTTTAAAGACCAATTCATGAAGGAATAGTTACCTTTTAATTCTGGACCAATTATAGATGTTCTAATGACTTTTGTATTTATTCTATTATATTCTCTGAATTTTATTTTAGAAATAGAATATGGATCATTACCATTTTCATCTGTATCAGGATGAATTATTTTAATTCCTAAATTATCTAACCATTTAGGTAATTCAAAATTTACTTTATTATAATCAGATTCTATTGGTTTTTTTTGAGGTATTTTACCTATACAATTTATAATATAATCAGCGTCAGATTTTATTATAAAATCTTTAAATTCATCAGTTTCCCAGTTTAAATTAGTTTTTCATCTGTAGAAATATATTTATATTTTTATTTTTTTTAAATTTTCATAATAATTTTCAGATAAAAATTCTTTACCTTCTAATATATAATTTTTATAATCTATTGTTGTTTTTATTTCATTTTTAGTAGTCCAATTAGATTTAGCAATATAAATTAAACATTTTTCTTTATTATTATCTATTTTAACATTTAAAAAATATTTTAAATAATGATTAGGAAAACCTTCATATTTATCTAATATTTTAACATCTTTCTCATCTATATCATAAACAACTCCTTCAACAATAGAATTTTCATCTTGAATAATATTAGCAAATCCTATTTCTGGATTTTTAAATGATTTTTTATTTATAATCATTTTATAATTTTCTAAAATACCAGATTTGTTTGAAAAAATATCTATACCTCTTTCTTCCATTCGTTTTTGGGACATATTACTCCCATACGCAAAATATTTCATAATTCTTTTAATAATTTTTCTTTATTAATTGGAACTACACCAGATTCTTCACAAACTAAACTACCTGCTATATTTGATATTTTTGCTATATCATAAATTGATAATTCATCATTACAAATTAAAGTTGATATAATAGATATAACTGTATCACCAGCACCGGATACATCAGATATGCTTCTTTTTATACCTTCTATAAATCCACCATCTTTACCAAAATTATAAGAAATATAAATTCCATCTTCCCCTAAAGTAACAAATAAAATTTCTATACCTCTTTTATGTAATTCTTTAGAACCAAAATTTAATATTTCATTTCGATTCATAGTAGAATTTTCTAAATTTAAACCATCTTTTAATTCTTTAAAATTAGGTTTAAATAATTTTATATTATTATAAAAATTAAAATTTTTCTTTTTTGGATCAACTATAACTGGTATTTTTTCAGTTTTTGATAAATTTATAATTTTATTTATCATATTTCTATCAATTACTCCTTTATCATAATCTTGAATAAGAATAATATCGATATTTTCTTTATCAATTATTAATTCTAAATTTCTAACTAGATTTTTAAAATCATTATAAATTAAATCATGTGTTGATTCATTATCAAATCTTCCAATTTGAGTATTATTACCAATTAATCTTGTCTTATTTGTAGTTTTTCTATCATTTGATTTTAAAATAAAATCTGATTTTATTTCACTTTTTTCTAAAAGTTCTTTTAAAATATTTCCATTTAAATCATTACCTATAATAGAACATAAAATAGGTTCAGATCCTAAATTTTTAATATTTAATGCTACATTTGCAGCACCACCTAATTTATCTATTTTTTCTTTAATATTTATTATTGGTACAGGGGCTTCTGGTGATATTCTTTCAACATTACCATATAAGTAAGTATCTAACATTACATCTCCAATTATTAAAATTTTTTTATTTTTAAACATTTTATAATTTATTTTTTTTCACACATTATAGCAAAACTATAATTAAGATCTATTCCTGAAACATAAATTTTTCTATATTTATTTTCAAATTCTAAAAAATCTTTTATTTCATTAGGGTGTAATATATGTTTATGTGACCAATTAATCCATGGTCTCCAACTAATTTTATTATAACTTGGTAAATAAAAAAATAATACACCCCCTGATTTTATTTTTGTAGTCCAATATCTAATAGCATTTACCCAACTATCTAAATGTTCTAAGGTATGACTACTAAAAATATAATCAACTTCACCATCAGGTAATTTCATTGCATCATAATTATCAGTAATTAATGGATCTATTGGTATAGATCCAGGAAATGCCCATTCTTTTTTACCACACCCTATATCATATCCTATTCCTTTACAAACTTCTTTTGCAAATGGTATAATAAATATAGCAGAATTTGCCGAATTTACATATTTTGGTATTTCATGATAATTAAATATGGTTTCTATCATAAATTTATTTTTTTTGATATTCTCCTAATGAATCAATTTCATAATCTATTTTTTTAAGTTCTTTTTCTTTAATCCATTCTTTTATATAAATTTCATTATTTATTATTTTATTATCTTGATAATCAACTACATAATCATTACATAAATCAATTAAATCTTCTAAATTAAAAATATAATTTTTCATAAATTAAATATTAAATTTTTATATCTTTACCATCTTTTTCACCTGAAAAAATAATTTTATCTTTATATAATTCTGTATAAATAATAAGTTCATCTATTATAAAATTTTTCATATCTTCTATATTATCAAATTCTCTTATTTCATTAAATCTGATAACTTTAAAAATTTTAACTTCATTTAAAACATCTAATTTGTTAATTAATAAATTATTAACACCAGTATGATTTATAGCATCAATTAATTTATCAATATTTAAATAACCAATTTTTCTAGGTCTTTTTGTTGTTTCACCATATTCATTACCTACTTCTCTTATTATTTTATCATCTTCATCAGATGAAATAACAATATTATCAGAATTTCCAACATATGTATCATAAATTTTACAAACTCCATAAACATCACCTAATAAATTTAAAGGAATTCCAAATGATGCAAAAGCAAATCCTGGATGAATATGTGATGATGTTACATATGGGTAATCACCATGATCAATATCTAACCACCAACCTTGAGATCCTTCCATTAATATTTTACCTTGTCCAATATATAAAGAAGGTCTTATTTTCATAATATTTTTAACTATTTCTTTTGGTAATATAAATTCTTTTAATTCTTTTATATTTTCAGCTCTTATTCCTGTTCTTTTATATTTATCAGAATAACAAGGACCATTTCCTTTATTTGTTGTTCCTATTTTATTTTCTTTTTTATCTAATTCAATATGTTCATCAGTAATAATATGAGTATAAGGATGAATAAATGTTCTATTTTTTAAATCAAATTCTTTATCAAATAAATTAAATTCTTCTAAAAATTCTTTAGGATTTAAAACACAACCAGGTCCGATTACAATTTTAGTATTTTTATTATAAACCCCAGATGTTAAATAATGTGCTGTATATTTTTTATCATCTATCCAAACAGCATGTCCAGCATTTCCAGAACCATTAAATTTAATAATTGCCGAATAATTATTTTTATCATTTAAAATTTTTGATAATTTCCCTTTTGCCTCATCGCCATATGATAATCCTATTAAAACATCTACTTTCATATATTATTTTCTTTTTTATATTTATTGAAAAAATTAATTATTGTTTATAAAAAAATTATTTTTTTATCAGTTTCCCAATTTCCTGTTAATTCTGGATAAAATTCCCAAAACATACCACTTTTTAATAATTTATCATAATCTTTTTTATCTTTAATTTTTTTATACATTTGAATTTATTATATTTTTATAACATTTTCTACACATTGGTTTATAACTCTCATTACCACCAATTTGAACCTGTTCTCCATCTTTTATTATATTTCCGTCATTATTTATTCTAACATTTATATTAGCCTTTTTATTTTTACATACAGAACAAATAGTTTTAATTTCTTCAATAGAATCAGCAATTGTCATTAAATATTTAGAACCTTCAAATGGATTTAATTTAAAATCACTTCTAAGTCCATAACATATAACGGGGATATTTAAAATATCAACAATATCAGATAATTGAAAAATATGTTTTTTATTTAAAAATTGAGATTCATCTACTAATATCGCTTTTACATCTTTTTCATTTTTAACGATTTCAAAAATATCAGTATTATTATCAATTGAAATAGCTTCTTTTTTTAATCCAGTTCTAGATACTATCATACCTTTTTTATATCTATCATCTTTAGAAGATGTAAATAAAAGAATTTTTTCATTATTTTCTTCATAATTATAAGCTACTGATAATAGTTGAAGAGATTTACCAGCGTTCATAGTTGAATATCTAAAATATAATTTAGCCATTTTATAAATTATTTATTTCATTTAATAAATTATCAATTTTTTCAGCTAATTTAATTGGCAATTTATGTTTTCTACATTCCAATAATAAATTTGTCATTTCAATAGAAATTTTTACAACTTTTTCAATATCTTTATTAATATTATTATCAGATGTTATATTTTTTATAAAATTTTCAAGTTCTATTATTTCTTTAAAAGAAATATTTTGTTTTAATCCAATTTTATCTTTATTATTATAAATTAAATCTTTAATATCCATTTATTATAATTTTTTATATTATATTATATTTTTTTTTAAATGTTGGATTTAATATATAAAATAAAAATAAAAATAAAATTATGGATTATTTATACTGGTATAAAGCTTATGTAACTAAAGTTTATGATGGTGATTCAATTACCGTCGATATTGATCTTGGTTTCGATGTTATATTAAAAAACACAAAAATTATATTAGCGGATATTGATACTCCCGAAATAAGAGGTGATGAAAGAGAAAATGGATTAATATCAAGAGATTGGTTAACAAATAAAATTTTAAATAAATGGATATCTATTAAAACAATAAAAGATACAACTGGTAAATATGGTCGTTATTTAGCTTATATATATATTGATGGTGAAAATATTAATGAAACTTTGTTAAAAGAAGGTTTAGCTAAAAAATATGAATAAAATGAAATATTTAAAATTGTTTGAAAGTTTTGATAAAAAAATATTAGTTAATTTAGATGAATTTAAATTATTATTTAATAAAAATAATAATTTAAATGTAGATGATTATTTAATAATATTACCTAATAATAAAAATGTAACATTTGATGAATATATAGATAAAGGATATAATATATTATTTCCAATAAATAATGATCACATAAAATCTCCTTTAAATAAACATTATCATGTACCAAATAATATGGGATCTAATAAAAAGGGGAAAATTGATTGGGGAGATTAAAAATAAAATAATAATAATGCAAAGATTTACAAAAATTGAAAAAAAAGAAAATAAAGAATCACAACCAGAAAATAAATATCAAGGTAAAGATTTAAATATTATAGAATATAAAGAATGGGATATTATTACTGGAAAAGATAAAGTAATTATTTTACCTTATATGAAAGATGAAGGGTTTATTTTATTAAATTATGAAAATATACCAACATTTCAATATAAATATAAAGAAATTGAAGGATATAAAGATGTTTTTAATTTTTTAACTGTTGTTAAAGGAGATATAAAAGATAATGAAAAAGTTGAACAATCAATTAGAAGAATTTTATTTGATAATTGTGGAATAACACTTAGACATAATTATCCAATTACAATTGATAAAAAATTATTTAAAGATGAAAAAAATACTGGTCAATATTATATATCTTTATTAGAATTAAATTATAATGATTTTAAACAAGGTCCATTAAAAAAATCAAATAATGATAATAAAATTATAAAATTAAATTTAGGTGAAATTGATGATATAAAAACATTTGATTTAATTACTGATTATATGTTATTAAAATTAAAATTTGATTATAATATAAAATAATTAATTAATATTAAAAACAAAATTTGTTTTTTAATATATATATATGTATATATTTGTAAAAATAAAATAAAATAAAAATGACATAGATAAATAATAAGTTAATAGTAGTAACAAGAGAAGATTTACCCAATCAATATCCCGCCGTTCAGGCTGGACATTCTGCTATAAAATTCCAATATGATTATCCTGATATAGCTAAAGAATGGTATAAAAATTCAAATTATTTAATTTACTTAAAAATAAAAAATTATAACGAATTCATTAAATTTATTAAAAAATTAATAGATAATGATATTCGTCATTCTTTATTTTACGAACCTGATATTAATGAATATACATCAGTAACATTAGAACCATCAGAAAAAAGTAGAAAAATAACAAAAAAATTAAAATTATTATAAAAAATAAAAAGAAAAAAAATGATAACAAATAAATATGAAAGATTAATTAAAGAATTAAATGAAAATGGAATTGGAAAAATGAAGTGTTTTGGAAATTCTATGTTGCCAATTTTAAATAGTGGAGGATTAATTACATTTAAAAAGCAAGATAAATATAATATAGGTGATATGGTTTTTTGTAAAGTAAAAGGACGATATATAGATTGTCATTTAATAAAACAATTAAATAATGAAAAAGGATATTTAATTGCAAATAATCATGGATATCAAAATGGTTGGACGAAAACAATATACGGTAAAGCAATTAAAGAAGAATTTAAAGGAAATATAAAAGAATTTTAAAAAAAAAGAAAGGAGGAAATTATGACATAGGTTAGACCACCTTAAAGTTTTCATAAATTTTAAATCGGAAAAATTAAATTTTATTAACAAAAAAAAAATTAAAATATTATGAAAACAAAAGAAGAAATAAAATCAGAAATTATAAATTATTTAGAAAAAACATCTAATCACACATTTATTAAACCATTATGTGAATATAAATTTTCAAAAGAAGGTTATTATTATAGTTATGATTATGATAATTATACACTATTTAAAATAATAAAAAAAGATGATAATTATTATAAATTAGAAAATAATATAATTAAATTAATTGATATTGATTTTTATGTAAAATATTATGGAAATAATTCTAAAAATGTAATAAAACATTTATTATTTCTAAATAAAGGAATGAAATCAATAAAAAATACTAAATTTATTAAAAATAAGTTAGAAGAATTACAATTAGTTAGTGTTTAAATTATTTTTTAAATTAGAAAACCTCAATTTTATTGAGGTTTTCTAATTTAAAAAATTATTTTCTATAATCATCTAATTCAAAATTAGTTCCAGCAATTTTATATAATTTTCTATCATGATTAGTCCAAACTAAAACTTCTGGATCATCAATTAAAAAATCACAATCTTTACAATAATCTGGATAATTTCCTGTTATATGTTCTTCTCTTAATTTTTGATATAATTCTCCGTTCCATATATCATCAAATGATTGTTCTGATAAATGACCTAATACTGCTTCTTCATCTCTTCCTAAAACTTGACAACAAGGATGAACAGCACCTGTTTTACCATTTAAACCACCTGCTCTTATTATTATTTCTGGAGCAAAAGGTCTACCACATGTTTTAATATTTCCACTTCTTTTATTTTTATTATCATAAACACCACTCCAATTATGCATTTTCCAAATTTCTGATAAACAATTAGTTGGTTCTATCCAATTTTTAATATATTGTTCTAATTGATATTCAATTTGTTCATTATCAGTTATTAAATGATATGATGTTATTTTAGTATTTGAACCTATTTTTTTAATATAATTTTGAGCATCAATTGCATTATTTTTAACTACTTCAAAAGTATCAATTGACATCCATTTTTTATATTCTTCACGATTATAACCAATTACTGAAAACCTAAATCTACTTAATCCAGCATCTATACATTCTCTCATAAATTCACCCCTAAATCCATAACCATTTGAAAAAACATAAGGTTCTGTTCCATAATCTTTACATAATCTTATATATTCTGGTAATTCTCTTACCATTGTAGCTTCTCCACTTCCTTCTAAATTAATAATTTTTGCTCCTTTATCTACACATTGTTTTAAATAATTTTCAAAATCTTTTAATGGCATTATTTTTTTAAAACCATGATGTCTTCCAGGATTTGATTGTGGACACATTTTACAACTATAATTACACCCCCCATATATTTCTATAACTGCTCTTTCAATATAAGGTTCTGCTATTTTACTTTTCATATTTCTATTTCTTTATTTTTTATTTTTTTTATAAAATCATACATAACTAAACATCTTTCCATTACTGCTTCAGAATTTTCACAAGCTTTTTTACTTATTGCAGTATTGAAAATTTTTAAAATATTATTTAAATTATCATCATTTTTTTCAGTAATATATATTCTGATAGCTGCTTCCATATGTCTAGTATCTAATCTATAATATAAATTATCCCTACTATAAGAACCCCAATTTATCATTTGTTTTAAAATATTTACATATTCTTTATTATTACCAATTTGTTTATAAGACATTGCAATTATCCATAAAACAGATGTTTTTATTCTATAAAATGGACTATCTCCAAATATTTCAGCTTCAAAAAAATTATTAATGATTTTATCATCTATTTTTTTTTCAATAAATATATTTATTGCATTTAATAATGGTAAATTTAATTCAATTGCATAATCACCATTTCCACTCTCATATAAACCCCAAGATAATCCAATTAAATCTCCCCAATGCCAATTTAATTCAGCAATTTTATCCCAATTTTCTTTATCATTACATTCTTTTAAAATTTGAACTATATTAAAATTTTTTTCAACATTATTTAAATTATTTATTAACCAATCTAATCTGTTACAACCGAATCGACAATACATTCTGTCTTCGTTATTAATAGTTTCGATGGATAAATGATCATTAAATATTTTTATATATGGATAAATATCATCAATATTTAAATTTTCAATACCTCCTTTTTCAAATAATTTTCTTTCATGATTTATGATATCCATCATATTATAATTTAATTTTATATATCTCCATATATCTATTTCTTTTTTTGAATTTATAAAATTTTTTTTTAATATTTCATAATTATTATTATCAAAATATTTAGAATTTATAAAATCCCATATTATTTCATTATGTGGATGTAATCCATTAATTCTTTTTTGTTCTTCCATTATATCATGAACATTTTTAATTTTATTATTAAAATAATCATTATATTTTAATAACTTATTTTTTAAATCATCGATATTCATTATATTTTTTAGTTTTATATAGTAATTGTGAAAAACATTTTTAAATAATTTAATTATATAATAAAAAAGTTATTATTTAAAATGATTAAAAAAACTATTAAAATAAATAATAAAAATTTTGGTTCAGATTTATTTCTAATATCTGGACCTTGTGTAATTGAAAATGATTATATAAATTTAACAGTAGCTGAAAAATTAAAAAATATTTCAGATAAATTAAATATAGAAATAATTTATAAATCATCTTTTATGAAAGATAATAGATCTTCTATAGATTATTATATGGGACCAGGTATTTATGAAGGATTAAAAATATTAGAAAAAATTAAAAAAGAATTTAATATGCTCATTTTATCTGATGTTCATTATATTGAACATATAAAACCAGCATCTGAAATTTTAGATATTATTCAAATTCCTGCTTATTTATCAATGCAAACAACATTAGTAGTAGAAGCTGCAAAAACAGGAAAACCAATAAATTTAAAACATAGTCAATTTGTATCACCAGATAATATGATTAATCCAGTTAAAAAAATAGAATCAACTGGTAATGAAAATATAATGATAAC
>Ga0265295_1002034_pt1 | contig 33440 bp, 18 predicted proteins | sample Munlansysbiofilm_FD_192503 | JGI IMG/M metagenome (GOLD analysis project Ga0265295, IMG submission 192503) | Leachate microbial communities from a municipal landfill in Southern Ontario, Canada - Methane capture system biofilm | ecosystem: Engineered > Solid waste > Landfill > Unclassified ... | reverse complement strand
GAGTAGCGACTTATCTGGAAGAAGCGGAGCAGAGTAATGTGAATCTGTTTATTTGAGTTAGAACTTAGAAGTTAGACGTTAGTCGTTAGACGTTAATCGTTAAACGTTAAACGTTACGAGTTACGAGTTACAAGTTACAAGTTACAAGTTACAAGTTACGAGTTACGAGTTACGAGTTACAAGTTACGAGTTACGAGTTACGAGTTACGAGTTACAAGTTACGAGTTACGAGTTACGAGTGGCCAGTGCTGGATTGGATACGTCTCGTGTCCAGTGAAGCTTACGAGTTACGAGTTACAAGTTACGAGTTACGAGTTACGAGTGGCCAGTGCTGGATTGGATACGTCTCGTGTCCAGTGAAGCTTACGAGTTACGAGTTACGAGTTACAAGTTACGAGTTACGAGTGGCCAGTGCTGGATTGGATACGTCTCGTGTCCAGTGAAGCTTACAAGTTACGAGTTATCAGTGCTGGATTGGATACGTCTCGTGTCCAGTGAAGCTTACAAGTTACGAGTTACCAGTGCTGGATTGGATACGTTTCGTGTCCAGTGAAGCTTACAAGTTACGAGTTACAAGTGCTGGATTGGATACGTCTCGTGTCCAGTAAGGCAAAAAGCCTTGGAAAAAGTGCAGGCGAGACGGCTGCAATCCTGTGGTTGAAGTGCAGACGGGCTGCTGGATTGGATACGTCTCGTGTCCAGTGAAACCTACGAGTTAAACCTTAAAAGTTAAACGTTGAAGCGCGGATTTGCATCCGCGCTTTTCCGTAGCACTGTCTTCAGAACTTGTGAAAAAATGCTGAATCTACCGCAAGCATATCAAAAGCTGAAAGCAATAAAGCGCAGTCTGAAGACAGCGCTACGTCAGCCTAATGCCACTGTCTTGATTCTAACATGTCTTCGACTCGAGTTGACTTGGAATTTCGAGTCATCTCGAGTCCAAGACATGTCAAAACCGAATTGAGGGCATCGGTAAGGGCTGGGCTTTTATCTGGAAAAGCCGGAATATCGCTGTAGGTGGAACGCACTCCCGCACACCAGCACCTTCTAAACCTTCTAAACCTTCTCAACCCTCTAAACCCTCCAAACCCTCTAAACCTTCTAAACCTTCTAAACCCTCTCAACCTTCTAAACCTTCTAAACTACCTAAACCTAATGACTTTACGGCTCACTGACTTTCCGCCTTGCTGGGCCCTGATAAAATAGATTCCGCTACTCACAGCCTGGCCTTTCTGATTCAAGCCGTCCCAAATGTAAGATGGCATAGCTTTACCCTGATGCAGATTCTGCACCAGTTGACCTTTGAGGTTATAGACTTTTACCGTTATCTCAGAGGCAGGATCGGCTCCCTTCACCTCTATTTGGGTGCTTTGGCGGAAGGGATTGGGATAAGCGGAGCCTATGCTCATGAGCCCGGGAACGTTGGTTTGGGGATCGTCATTTGAGAGAGGCTCACCAAAGACATTGTGGAAGATATGATTTGTCAAAGCGGTGGCTTGATCTGCTTGGATCCAATACAGAGGGACGCTCATCACGAAGCTTTTGCCTGCACCATACTCTGCGAGCACGTCCCGTGCTTTACTTCATTAGGATCATCTTCTTGGTGCTGCTATACTTACCGGCGATCATCCTGTAATAGTAGAGTCCGCTGGCGACAGGACGCCCCTTATCGTCATCCCCCTGCCAGGTGATGGTATGGGTGCCGCGTTTCTTGGCTTCGTTCACCAGGGTTCTCACCAGTTGGCCTTTTAAGTTATAGATGCCTATCCTGAGGGCTGAGGCTTCCTTCAGGCTATAGCAGATCGTGGTAATGGGGTTGAAGGGATTGGGGTAATTGCTCATGCTGAAAGCTGGAGCTGCAAGCAGATCTTCAAGATCTGTCTGCCCCTGCCATTCGTAAGCGCCAAGATCCACCTGATCACCAAAGATACGAGGATTGCCGGCCAAGTCATAGGACGGAAACTCATACCAAGCCGGGATATCAAAGATGCCGAAATCTGTGGTCCCGGTATCTATACATGGTGAATCCTGACCCAGGGCATAGGGATTATCTTCCGTCCAGGCATAGAAATCCGGATCGGAGCTGAGGTTTGTGCCATACCACTCAATGGTGTTGTTCTGTCCCATGTTATAAACGGTGTCTTCAGGATTGTCAGAGGGGCCGACCAGGCAATTCAGAAACTGTAAATTCGAAGGCTGGTCTTCTCTGCGCAGCATGAAATTCATACCCGATTCAGTGCTGATAATACTGTTGATAAAGCTTACCTTTGCATTACTACCCAATGTTATCGCTGCACCATGACCGGTAGACCATTGATTATCGGTGATAGTGGAATTGATAAAGTAAGTATTGAATACTGCCGGGTTAAAGGAGCTGCCAACACTGACAATAGAGCTATCAGCTCCCAGATGAGCTTGACACCCCGTAATTTGCATGTTGTTGATGAAAATATCTCCGCAGGTGCCTTCGGGGTGGTTTACGGAGATGAGTAAAGCGTATCCGCCAGGTTCGCCATTGGGAGGTGCATAAAAATGGCTGATGCGGATATTCTCGGCATAAATATTCCCACCCCAGGTATGGATTGCCGCCGATCCCATACAGTCTTCCACTGTAATATTTCGCAGCACCAGTTTTTCCGGCCATATAATCTCTACCAGTTTATATGGAAAGTCGTAATGCAGAGGTTGACAATTACGAAAGCTCAGGTTTTCTAAGGTCAGGACAGGTCTCTCATATACTCCGTTAAAAGCGTATCCAGTACCACAATCGATTAATACGGTGAGATAGAACCCCTGGTCAGTGATGGCCTGAAAGGTGATGTTTTTTAGCGTTACTTCCTTTTCAGCATCCCGACCCATGATAAACACATCGGGTCCACTAAAGATGACCCCTTCTTCACTCTCTCCAACGATATTCACATAACTACGTATGTTGAGCGGGAAGTGCTGATCTTCGGCGTAGATGCCATTGGTCAGATGGATAGTATGGGGACGCTGGGCATCTGCTCCGATCCTATGTAAAGCCAGGGCAATGGTCTTTAGCGGGTCCTCCGGAGAAAGACCGGTATTGGCATCATCACCATCAGGGCTCACAAAAAAGTCAGCATACTGTTGAGTCAGGATTGTAGTGTTGCAATGAAACGTGAAAGTAAACTCAGTATAGGAGTGCTCAGGTTTTATTTTAGCGCATTCTCTAAAATAAACTGATGACTGGGGTACGGTAAACTTATCAAGGTAAATATCTATGTGTGTCATATATCCTATAGTGATGGATATATCTTTTGAATATCCTGAGTGATTGTTGTAAATACTGCATCGGTTAAATTGATCGAACTCCAAGGCCGTTTGTGTATCTAAATATCTTCCAAAATACAATAATGCTCCATTATATTTTCCCCAGTTATAGGCTATGGTGGTGCCGGCCAGATAGCCGGAGCCATGCATAAGATAGATTCCAGCTCCAGCTATTGCCCGGTTACCTATGATCCGGCAATTGAGTATGGAAATATCGCTGTCAATAGCACAGATAGCTCCTCCATTTCTAACTCTCCAAGAAGAGCTCGGCGTACCGATACCATTGGTCATGTACAGGCCCCTGATCGTAACGTGGGCATTGTCATCAATATTAAAACAGCTTCCGCTTTGATTACCGTCAACTATTGTCTGCGTGATGTAGGTGCTGTCTTCTGTCGCAAGCTCCATGCTTCCTATGGTCAAATGCCTGCCTGATATTTCAACGTTTTCGTAATATGTACCGGGATGAACCAATATAGTGTCCTGTTCTGCGGCTGCACCTACTGCGCTTTGGATGTTACTATAAGGTTGCGTGCCATCAAGTGCTACGTGCAGGATGGCAGCGTTTAAAGTGAGCGGGATCAGCAGAATAAATGCCAGTATAGTTTTCATAATCTCCTTCTTAATTAGTGTTTACGTAAAACTCAAAAGATGGGAAGCGGGGTCGCTTCCCATCTTAATCGTACAAGCTATTTCAGCAAAAGCATTTTGTGGGTATAGGAATCAGACTCGGTATTGATGCGGATAAAATAGATACCGCTGCTAACGGGTCTATTGGCATTGTCTCTGCCATCCCACTTTATAGTGTTTATCCCAGCTTTGTAGGGCTTCATGCCTATTTCACGGACAACCTGACTCTTGATGTTATAGATGAGGATATTAGCTTCCGCTTTGGCCGTCAAAGTGAAAGAAATATTGGTATTCGGATTGAAGGGATTAGGATAGTTTGACATGGTTCTAATAATGCTGACAGCACTATCGCTATCTCCGGAGCCATTTCCGTTTAGCTTCACCTGATAGAGGCCATCTTTTTCGGCGATGATCTGGCCATCATTAAAGGTAAAGTTATTCAGATCAAGTACCTCGTATGCGTAATGGCTGGAAGGCTGCGCTTTTGTACTATAGACGATCTCAAACGTGAGCGGAGAAGGATTTTCATAATCCGGATAAGCGAGAATCTGGCAGGGGAATGAATCTGGGTTCACCGCCCCGATGCATGTCCCATCCTGCAGTACACCGATTTCCTGTATGGTATCTGCATTATCAATATCTACTATGTCAATTACGACATAATCGGGGGTATCTTCCCAAGTGAAACATATCGCTTTTTCTTTACCTGCAGTTGGCAGTTCCGGAGCGTATGATCTATTCCAATTGAAACTGTTTTGATTATTCTTGAAGGTTACTATGTAGCCCCTCCCAAAGTCCATATTTTTGCCGCTTGTTGTCCAAGTGTAAAGAGGAACTCCAATGTTGAAGCCACCTTTTGGATTTACCGGCATAGCTCGATAGAACCAATCCTCTGCTCTTACGGATAGTACATTAGACCAAGAATCTCCAAAAGCATCTCTGATATTCTGGGAAGGAAGCAAGGTGTAGCTAATCCAGTATGGTGTATTTGCTACAATTGAGGAAAGAAGCGGGTCGCTCAGCGCAGAGGGATCTACCAGACAAGCTTGTGTCATCGGCCCTGGATCCACAGAGGTATGTATTGAGGGTGAATCGCTGGCAAAAGTAAGCTTATAGAGTTGCTTCTGATTTAATGTGATCTCTACAGGGTACCATACTTCATTTATCCAGCGAATGATATCAAAATAACCATCTCCGTAAGTAACTAAACCCAAACCGCCCCTATCCGTGTCAGTAAAGTAATTCAAAACATCAGACATCGGAGCTGTTCCAGGTGTCTTCATGATAGGGAAACCCGTCCAGTTTACCCCTTGATGGAAACCAAGTTTATGGGTATATAAACCATCGGCATGGGCAAAATCAGGTAGTCTTACGATATTGCCAGTTGAGGAGATGAATACCAGTTCGTTATTTTCAATTTCATGGATCACTCGATCTGATTCCCAGTCAACATTACTTACATTAACTCCAGGTGTGTTGTCGTCTGGGAATTCGCTCATGACTCCAGCCAAGAAGTGATTTCTTTTGCCGTAGTCAACATCATAGTAATAGGCAAGGGGGTGATCATCATCATCTGTATTCCTGTATGCATAGATGTCCAGTCCGTCAGAAAGGATGAAATTTATATGATCTCCATATGTATATGGTGCAGAATAAATTGGCAATAGCGCATTTTTTAGCCCCTGTAAAACATTGCCATTTTCCAGGTGAATATTTAGCATTATCCAAGAGAAATATGTTTCCGAATCGACATTTGTTTCAAGTGGATGTTCATCTATCCAGTTTGAATCAAGAGTATCAATAAGAGCAATGATGCTATCTGCAGAAACAGTCCCATTATGCATGAAACTGTAATCTCTTCCTTCATATTCCATTATAAATGGATGTGGGTCTGGGATTGTTGGCGAACCACTTGATGCATTACGAACATGGCCCAATAGTATTCTGGGGGTATTCATAAACCGAATCATGGAAACCGTAGGATCATACATGTCATCAGCATCGGCCTGAGCACTCCTCCTAACTATATGATTAGGATTCAATAGGGGTCCTGGGGCGCTGTAATCATACCAAGCTAAGCTCCACCCATCGGGGTTTGTTGCTCCCAGTTGCTTCAATTTTTGCAAACATGGATTAGTGAAATTAATAAAAGTTGTATCATAAATAGCGAATTCGGATAGATGGTTACCGTTTAGGCCCATCAGAGCCATCATTCTACAGTCTGCGGATAGCAGAGATATAGCGAGAAAGAGTATTGCGAAAAGCACAATGGCTTTCAAGTGGTGACGGTGTGATTCCAATTTGAATTTCGCGTGTCGTGATGGGCTTACCGGGTTAAGCCCATTCTGTGTCCCTGGGGGTGTGGGGTAAAACGAACGATACATTGTCGATCATTTCTTTGTTCTCCTTAGGTTTATTTTTGGCCATGGCCACACAAAACTGAGCTTTAAGTTTACACACATGTTAGATCATACTACTTGAAGTTTAGTGAGATATCAAAGGTTGGTGAAAATTCCAACTCACTTGTTCTGAGGTTCTTTGAGAACATAATAAGTTCTCGCATCCTGCAATTTATCATAGGGTCACATGACCCGTTACTATGTTTTTTATCTTTGCCTTTTCAGTCAAGCTCTTTTTTGGGGTATGCATTTTCGCGCTACTGTGACAATTTTAATTGCCATCTACACTGCAAGCGAGACGCTTGCAATCCAGTAAGTTTCTCCTCATGCCCTGGACATAGTCTTAACAAGTCAAAACCGGATTAATGGCTTGGGCAGGGGGCAGGCTTTGATCTGGTTAATCTTAGAGTCCAGTGTAGGCGGAACGGAATCCGCCACTACGAAAAACCTTCTAAACTATCTAAACCTAATGACTTTACGGCTCACAGACTTTCCGCCTTGCTGGGCCCTGATAAAATAGATTCCGCTACTCACAGCCTGGCCTTTCTGATTCAAGCCGTCCCAGTTGTACACGGGCAGAGCTTTCCCCTGATGCAGATTGCGCACCAATTGACCTTTGAGGTTATAGACCTTAACCGTTATATCAGAAACAGGATCAGCTCCCTTCAGCTCTATTTGGATACTTTGCCGGAAGGGATTGGGATAAGCGGGGCCTATCGTCATCAGTCCGGGCACATTGTTTTGGGGATCGTCGTTTGAGATAGGTTCAGCAAATACATTGTGGAAGATATGGTTGGTCAAAGCGGTGGCTTGATCTGTTTGGATAAAATACAAAGGCACGCTGGTTACAAAGCTTTTACCTGCGCCATATTCCGCAAAAACGCCGACGGGCAAGCCGTTTAGCAATCCCTGCCCGGTGTCTGAGGCAAAATCGGAAGCAAAATGATAGATGTCCGTGCCGTATTCGGAGGCAGAAATGCTTTCTACCATGATGATATGACCTGCAAAAGCAGGATGGATATTGTCTGGATCCACTTCGAGCAGCGGATAGCCATCAAGCTGAGGATTGGCGGCTTTGAAACGCGTGGCATGGCCATAATTCGCAGCGCCTATACCCAAGACCTGATAGAGGAAATCATCGCCCACAAAACCAGCAGGATATCCGCTATTCAGCCCCCAGGCCTTGGAGGGAAAATAGCCGGTAAAGAAGAGCTTTCCGCCCAGTTCAAGGTATCTTTTGAACTGCGCGCGCAGGGCATGAGGAGCCGTGGTGTCTGAAGAATCCATGCCATGCCACAGGATCGAGGAATAAATACCGATATCCGCGAGGCTCAAATCTTCGCTAAGATCAAGCAAATCAAGCTCTTGGACGGCAAAATCTGTCATAACACCGGCAAAAAAGCTATCTACCATCTCATCACTGGGTTGGAAGGGACTATTGCCAGCATAATCTGCGCTTTCATCCACGATCAGTATCCCACAATTCAGGCTCACGGGACGGGATCTGATCACCTGGGTGCTTTCACTGAGATTATCATCAGTATCAAGGGCCGCAATCCGGTAATAATAATAGCTGTCAATCGCGCCCACTACGTCTTCATCCAAAAACTGAGTATCCGTCCACACGCCATTATGAAGCTGAGGGCCAGTTTCTTCGGGAGACGTGCTACGGTAAACTTTGTAGCCTTGCAGATCAAGCTCGGTATTCGCCTCCCAGGAAAGCGCAACGTGATCCGGCTGAGGGATCACAGAAAAACCCTGGGGCACACGGGGAAGGCTCTGGGGAGTGGCGCTGGCAGAGACTTTATAGCTTTCATTGCCCTCGCTATCCACGCTGCTCACGGCAAGCTGATACTGGGTTCCTTCGCTTAGGTCTTGCAGAATATATTGGTTTGCAAGCACCTGAGTGGGAGGGTTTTCCGCTATGCTATTCACTCCATAATACACCAGATAGTGATCTATATCCGGATCGGTCAAAGCATCCCAGGAAAGCTGCAGTGCACTGCCAGTGCCCAGATCGCGAACCGTCAAGTTCTGAGGTGCCGAGGGCATATTGGCAAAGCTGACCGCGGTGGCCAGAGAAGCCTTAATCACCTGGGCACAATAAGCGGGATCAAGATTGATCACCAGATCCTGATCGCTGTGATAGACCGGGCTAAAATCTGTTTCAAAGAAATAGATCGTGGGAAACCCGCGGCTCCAATAGGAGAAAGAATCGCTGCTTCCGCTATTGGCAGAGCCGTAAATGGCTGTGAGATCAGAGTATTGGGCAGTCATGCTGGCTGCATGGGCACTCTCTTCCCAAGAGCCGTCATACGGCATCAGGCGCACGGTGCTGGTGCCGGGATTTTTGTTGGCGATCATATCATGATTTATCATCAGCCGGATGTTCAGGCCTGCATTCTGAGCCTGATAGGCATTGTAATTTGAACCATGCAGACCAAATTCTTCCGCGGCAAAGGTCACAAAACGGATGCTGCATTTGGGCTGATAATTTGCCGCTTTCAAGACCCGGGCAATCTCCAGGGCTGCCGTCGCACCGGAGGCATTGTCATCTGCGCCGGGAGCCAGGACATAAGGCGTGGTGTAAGTAATGGAATCATGATGCCCGCCGATCACGATATACTGATCTGGATACTGAGTTCCGGTGATTTCAGCGACCACATTGTATTGCGAGCCATTCCATTCAAATTCTTGCAGATGGGCATTGCTGATACCGAATCTGGCAAAGCTGTCTTTAATCCAGGTGGCTACTGCCAGACGATTGTCTGCCAGAGCATAGCGGGTTCCCATATCCTCCAGAGATTGGATAAAAAAGAGGATGCTATCGGCGGAAACCTGGTTTACCAATTGCCCGATTTCCTGTCTGGTTTGAGCCAGATAATCCGGCCTGAAGCCACCGCTCAGGAGGCTGAGAGGACGCGTGAGAAGCACAAAGGAAGATTTGCAGATGGCTCTTAAGGCCACTTCGTCCAGCCTGCTGGCATAGAGCAAATCAGAACCCATCATCTTAAGACGTTTGCCTCCGGCCTTTAGCGCAGGCAGATCTTCCTGTAAAACGTCTGCAATCAGGTAGAGCTTTTCCTGGGCTCGCGGTTCTTCTATCTGGCTAAAACCCAAATTCTTATCAGGATCAAGCCTGGCCAGGATATAGTCTTCATTGTAGTAATAAATCTGCGCTCCGCTGCGGGCTAAACGCAAAACTTCTGCGTGTCTATCTGCTGCGGCCGGGGCAGCTTTCACCGCCAGGGGCATAAGGGCTGAAAGCATGAACGTATAACAAGTTAAGAGGCTAAGCAATAATATCGTCTTTTTCATAGTGGACTCCATTTCTTATTGGATAGCTATATGCTATGCAAATCATATTCCGTTTATCAGGATATTGTTATCTTGAGGCCAGAGTGGCAGAGAGCACTATGTGAGAATGCTCTGCCAGCCTCCGCCATCTATTCTTTATATATACCTATATCAATATGATATGATGGCCAGGCCTATAGCAATCTGCTCTTTTCGTATCTCACTGAACTTGATAGACTTATATTAAATCTCAGGATTGGCTCGAAGATTGCGTATGTATCAAGCAATCGACAGAAACTAAAAAGGAGAAACCGATGAGAAAGTTTACTTATATTATGCTCGTGCTTGCGACCTTCAGCCTCATGCTGACTGCGCAGGAAGCAAAGCTTGGAGAAAAGAGCAAGAGCATCACACTCTATAGCTCCAATGACGCGGATACCCCGATGTTAATCAATGAAAGCATCCTGGGTGAATCAGACGATGCGGCATATTTTGGCCTGTATCTGGAAGATCTCACCTTCCCCAAAGCTCAGGAATTGAGCTATCCCCACACTTATGGAGTGCTGATCACCGGAGTGGTAAAAGACTCCCCCAGTTGGCACTATCGCCTCCGCCAAGATGATATCATCATGCAAATCAGTGGCAGGCAGTGCACAAATAACGCTGCCCTGGACAAGATTCAACAAAGCCTGCGGGCAGGTGACCAAGTCTCTATCACCATCTTCCGGGATGGAAATGTGGAAAGCCTGGATATGACACTGGGTAGCCGTGGCGACAGCATGAAAACATCGACATCGACCATAAGCAAAAAGCGTAAATTGAGCCCTGGCTATGGCGGCGGCTCCTGGATTCCCATGTGGATAAATCTGGATATGACAGATATCAATGACTTGATCGCCGACCCTGCCATGGGCTTTACGAAGGCTAAAGAAGATGGCCTGCTGCAACAAGGTTTGGGCGGAAAACTCTCTATCGGTAAAGGGTTCTTCCTGGGTGGACAGGTCACCAGCTATAACGACACCAAAAAGAAGACCAATCCCACAGATCCAAATTATCACATCTGGCTGAGACAAAGCAACATGATGGGCGGGGTGACCCTTGATCGCCGCATCCCGATTACCAAGAACTTCATCAGCAGCGTGGGACTGATGGTGGGCGGAGCAAATCATGAACTGGAGTTTTTGAATACAGATTCAAATTATGATTGGAACACCCTCCCCAGCACGATTCCAAGTTCAAATAACACTCACTTCCTGCTCAATAAAAGCTATCTCTTGGTGCAGCCCAAAGCTGAGCTGATGTATAGATTCCTGCCCTGGCTGGGCCTGAGAGCCGAAGTGGGCTATGCCTATGGCTACCCCCTCACTCAGGATTGGCGTGTGAAAGGCCTGGAGAATGAGAATTATGAAGTAACTCACTCACCCGAAACCAAGTATGAAGGCCTGACCCTCAGCATCGGACCCTGGTTCGGCTTCTAAATAAGATTTCCAAAAAGCAAACCCCCAAACATCCTGGGCTCCTTCTATCCGATAGAAGGGGCCTTTTTTATGTAGCGCAGGACGCCGTTCCTGCAGAATGCTGATGTTCTTGCACTGATATTCTTGCACTGATATTCTTTCGCAGGAACGGCGTCCTGCGCTACGTAAGAAATAGCTTTAATTTCTCAGCAAACTCTCGTCAAAATCCCTGCCGATCAGCCGCAGCCAATCCGGGTTGGAGATTTCCATATCGTCATTGCTCACGTAGATCAGGCGGAAGTTGTTGCTCATCTGTTGATCCAGAAAGACGTAAACTGGCCTGTCGCCACTGCGGTATTTCCAGATCTGGTAATCCTTGCGTACAAAGCGGGTATCGTCTGAAGTCTGGCCTTTCTCGATCTCTGCGGGAGCGCCGCTGCGGATATAGATGCGCCCCATGTCGCTGTTCCAGCCTGGTTTCTGAGAGGAGTAATAGCGGTTTGCATGTTCTACTCTTTCGTGAACAAGGTCCAGGATACCCTGTTCGGACAACCGGGTGCTGAGCGCCATATTCTTCCAGAAGTTGGTGATGTAGCGGCGTTTGGCTTCCGTGCTAAGCTCCTCCCAATTTGACAAAGCCCGGCTGGTCATAAAGTAGCGCATGAGCTTGAATTCGTCATCGGGATCAGGAAACAGGCTCAGCATGGTCTCGGTGTCTTCGGAGAGCACAAATTCGAAATCCCGGCTTTGCAGGATCTCACCGGCTTGCAGGCTGATTGTGCCCTGATATTTACCTGCCTTTAGATCAGTTAAGGGAATCTTCAGGGCAATGGCCTGGGTAGCTTCTGACACAGTGGTATCGATGTATTCATCCATCACGAGCTGCCCACCACTTTCCAAACTAAGCACCAGAAGTTGAGGCTCGGCAAGCTCGGCCAGAGGGGTATAAAGCTCCAGATACAGATGCGCATATTCGTGATATTCTCTGTTAAAGATTATCGAAGGCACCGGCTCGTAAACCAGCTCACCCCGGCGAAACTTCTCCAGATAAGCACTGCCATCGGCATAGACTCTGCTATTGAGCTGGGGATCGCTGATGCGGCTGTCCTGCGGCAAGGCAGAAAGCTCAAACTCCCAATTAAAGACCTTCTCGGAATTCAGATCGGTAGCCGAAAAGCTGACAATGTAGTCCTGCTCCTCCATCGGGAAACTCAGCCGGTTCAGATAAGACTTCTGCTGGGAGAAAGCGTCATATTTGCTGCTGATTCCGATATTGTCCGCCACAGTGCGCGAATAGACTACCGAATCCTGATTTGCAATCTCCAGCAAGACCTCGACCTGGGCAAAATAGGCCCCGTTTTGCGCTAAAAAGATCAGGCTCCGATAAGGAATCTGATAGTCCAGCAGAACGACGGTCTGGCCCTTGGCATCCAAAAACCGGCTGTGATCCAAATACATATTCAGAGTTTCCTGAGCTGCTATGGGAATCAGCATCCCCAAGCAGAACAGGCTAATAATCAGTTTTTTATAGATCGTTGTATTCATCATCTTTGTTCCATAAATTATATTGTCCAAAGCCGCGTTCATCCGTAAAGACAAAGATGCGGTTCAGCCTGAAATAATGCCAGCTAATGCTGGGCGCGCGCCCAATGGGGAAGGCGTCCGTGGTGATCTGATCCGGCTCGCCAAACTTGATATAGATGCGTCCGCGATCAGACTTCCAACCCTGCATTCTCTTGTGGATGCTGAACCTTTCATCGGCCGCCAGCACCCTTTGATTGAAGAGATCGCGGTTTTCATTGCGGATCGTCCCCGGACTGGGATCATTGGCCTGCCAAAAGCTTTCAATGGCATTGTGATATTTGGATTTGGGCACCTTTCTGAGCACCTGCCACTCGTTTTGGCTGGCGACATAGCGCAATTGATCCAATTGATCTTTTAGGGAGTAGCGCGTGCCAAAGGAGAACCAAGGTCTATACAAAAGCGGCTCCAACTGATAGCGGATATTCAGCTCGGTGATGTCAAGGCTCAGTTCACTGATGCTGTCCTGCGGGGCAAACTCCTTCAGATCAAGCTCAAAGGGGCTGTGAAGAAGCTCAAAATCATGCCGTTTGCCATCAATAGACAGCCTGAGGCTCTGGGCATCTACCGCAAAGCTGATTCTGAGCAAGAGACTCTGAAGCTCCTGCATGGCCATTGTGGCAGGGATGTAGCGGAATCCTTCCCGCGTGGCGATCAGATAGGCCTGCCCGATTTCGGTGGCTTGAGAGCCCACATTGAAGCTGCGTTCGTAGTTCTGCTTATCGCCCAATTTGCGGTTCCGCAGGGCGACATTCAGGCTATAGCTGCCAGTGGGCAAATCGTGGCTCTGCTGAATGGGAATGGCGGTTCCTTGCAGCCAGGTTCGATTCGGAATTTGTAAAATCTGCTCATTCACCGCCACCTGCTTGCCCCGGGAATCCTTGATCTGAGTGGAAATCTGATAATCAGCACTTGCGTCTCCACTGCCAAAATGGACAAGCTCATAAGGCAGGATGATCCAGATCTCGATCCCGCTTTCATAGCGTTCGAAGATGATCTCCTGAGCCAGCAACGGCAGCAGCAAGAGCCCAAACAGCAGCAGGCTAAGTGCTTTCTTCGCCATTGGTATTGTAATCAAGTCTAAACTCTATAGCCTGATTTTCCAGCCAAGCCAAAGTTGGGTTATCCGGGAAAATGCCGATCTTGGTTTCCAACTGGTATTTTTCCAGATCCACGGCCTCCACTTCCAGTTGCAATACGATGTTCCCGGGGAGCCGTTTGCTCCAGGTAGCGATTTCTGCGAGGACTGCTTTTTTGATCTGATCAGCCTTGAGGAAGAGCTTCAGGCGGCCTTTCAGAATCCGGGGCAGATCTTCAAAGGCAATCATCGCATTGGGCAGGATCCTCAGGATGCCATCGTCATTGCCATTAAATTGACTTCGGTTGCCCAGGATGAGATAGATTCCCCCGATCTGCAGAGCTGCGATGTATTTGGCAAAATCACGGTTAAACAGCGGCACTTCAAATTTCCCGCTGGTATCTTCCAGCTCCACAAAGGCTATGGGGTTACCCTTGGAATCCTTTTTACGAGAGATATTGGACACTATACCCACCAGAGCGAGATCAGAATTCTTATTCTTGCCCGTCTTGGAATTGGCGTTGGTCAGGTGCCGCACCAAGAGCCGATACTCAAACATAGGATGGCCGCTCATATAAAAGCCCAATACGGCTTTTTCCTGATCCAATTTATAGAGATAAGTCCAATCTTCCACCGCGGGCAGGGGCGGGAAAAAGTCGGTATCATCTTCATCAGAAATCAGATCAAAGAGGGAGGTCTGCCCCCGTTTACGGTCCCGTTGATCCCCGGAAGAGAGGGCCAGGGCTTGTTCGATCACTTCCCATTTTTGGGCCCGGCTGCCTTCCATCTCATCCATAGCGCCAGCGGCAATCAGACTTTCCAATACGGTCTTATTCACCGAGGAGCTATCCAGGCGAGAGCAGAAATTGAAGATGTTATTATAGATTCCGTTTTGCTCACGGTCTTCAATGATGGCCCGCATGGCGGCTTCACCTAAGTTTTTGATAGCTCTGAGTCCGAACAGCACATCGCTGCCATGCACGCTAAATTCGGCATCACTGCGGTTGATATTGGGCGGGATGATATTGATACCCATGTTTTTGCAGACTTCGATCTTATTCGGAACCGCGCTGGGATCATCTTCCAGAGAGAGCAGCGCCGCCATAAATTCCACCGGGTAACGTGCCTTCAGCCAGGCGGTCTGATAGGCCACCAGAGCGTAGCAGGTTGCGTGACTCTTATTGAAGGCATATTCGGCAAATTTCAGCCAGTCCTGCCAGATCTTATCTATCGTAGCGCGCGGGACCTGGTTTTTGGAAGCTCCCTCAATGATCTTTTCCTGGTATTTCATCATTAGAGAAGTCTTCTTTTTGCTGATCGCCTTGCGCAAGGTATCTGCTTCACCGCCGGAAAGGCCGCCCAGCTCGCGGGAAATCTGCATCACCTGCTCTTGATAAATGGTGACTCCATAGGTTTCCTTCAGGGCGCTTTCCACCAGAGGATGGTCATATTGCACCTTTTCCCGGCCATGTTTTCTGGCGATGAAACTATCGATAAATTGCATTGGCCCCGGCCGGTAAAGTGCCACCATAGCGATGAGGTCTTCAAACATATTGGGTTTGAGATCCATGAGGTATTTGCGCATGCCATCGCTTTCAAATTGGAAAACCCCATCCGTCTCCCCTTTGCTGAGCAAGGCATAAACTTTCCTGTCGTCCAGGGGGATGGTGTCTATATCAATATCTACATTGTGGCTCTGTTTTACCAGTTCGATGGTCTTCTTTATTAAGGTAAGGGTTTTCAGCCCCAGAATATCCATTTTGAGCATTTTGAGCTCGTCCAGCCATTTGCCTTCATACTGCACGAGGATCACCTTTTCGCCATCTTTTTGCACGCTGCAGGCCAGAGGGACATAGTCTGTGAGATCACCGGGGGCGATCACCACTCCGGCGGCATGAATACCGGTCTGCCTCACCAAACCTTCCAGCACAATGGAGTGTTTCAGAATGCTTTGATAGAGCTCGTTTTGGTTGATCAGTTTTCTAAATTCGGGGAATTGCTTGAGGGCGTCTTCCAGACTTTTTACCACTCCGGGAATAGTCTTGGTGATGGCATTGGCATCGGCAGCAGGCACAGACAGCACCCGGGCTACGTCTTTAATCACGCTTTTTGCGCCCAAAGTGCCAAAGGTGATAATCTGGGTAACGCTCTCGCGATTGTATCTTTGCACGATGTAATCTATCACTTTCCCGCGATCGTGAGCGCAGAAATCTATATCAATATCCGGCATGCTGATGCGATCTGGATTTAGGAATCTTTCAAAAAGCAGACCGTATTTCAAGGGGTCAATTTTGGTGATATTTAGCAAATAGGCGATGATGCTGCCGGCTGCAGAACCACGTCCTGGCCCCACCGCCACCTCCTGTTTGCGGGCATTGTCGATGATATCTTTCACCACCAAAAAATAGCCGTCAAAGCCCATGCGTTTGATCACATCAAGTTCGTATTCGATGCGCTCCCGCACTTTATCGCCGAAATTGGGGTATTTCTTCTGAGCCGCTTCATAGCAGAGCTGCTTCAGGTAATCTCCCATGCTGCTAAACTCGGGCGGAGTCTCAACTTCGGGAAGCAGGAACTCATCGTAAGAAAGCTTTAGATTGATGCTATTAGCTATTTTTACGGTGTTTTCATAGGCCTCGGGCACCTCGGGAAAGATCTCTCTCATCTGCTCGGCAGTTTTGAAATATAACTGCGTAGTATTGTAGCGCATGCGGCCAGGATCGTTGAGCAGCTTTCCGGTCTGGATGCAGAGCAGGATATCGTGAGCTTCATGATCTTCCTGATGCAGATAGTGGCAGTCATTGGTCAGCACCAGGGGAACTTCACATTCCCGGGCCAAAGCGATGATCCTGGGCATCGCAGTCTTTTCCATATCAAGACCGTGATTTTGAATCTCCAGATAATAGCGATCCCCAAAGAGTTCCTTATACCAGAGCACGGCTTCTTTGGCCTGTTGATGACGGCCGGCCAGCAGCAGAGAGGGAATCTCGCCCTTCACACAGGCCGAAAGGCAGATCAAGCCTTCGCTGTGCTGTGCCAGTAAAGCTTTTGAGATGCGGGGCTTATAATAAAACCCTTTGATATAAGATGCCGAGGACAGCTTCATCAGATTCTTGTAACCTTGATTGTTTTGGGCCAGCAGCACGAGGTGATAGCGGGTGTCTCCTTTACTGAATTCAGACTCGATATCACCATCGATGATATAAGCCTCAATCCCAATGATAGGCTTGATCCCAACCTTCTTGGCTGCATAATAGAAATCTATCACGCCAAAAAGATTGCCATGATCGGTGATCGCCACGGCAGGCATAGCAAGCTCTTTGGCCAATTTCACCATGCGATCGACCCGGCAAGCGCCGTCTAACAAACTGTATTGCGAGTGATTGTGCAAATGTACAAAGGGCATCTTTTTCTCCTCTATCTCTTGCAGATCATCATTTGAAACAGCAGATATGTGTCAACTACAATTCCGTAGATTCCTGCCTTTCTCCCTAACTCTTTTACCGGCAAAAACGCTGATAATTCTCAGTGTATCCAGGCCTGACTGCGGATCAAAATTAAGTCTCTGCTTGACAGCATTGCCAAGGCGATTATCTTGCCCATACTTAAGTTGAAGGAAAAACAAATGAATTACGAAGATGAACAATATCCAGATTACAGCTCAAATGAAGACCAAGAACTCAAAGTGCTTTTTGACCAGGCAGAAACCGATAGCGAAGCATACAACGCCATCATGGCAGAGCTAACCCATCGCGGCTATGATTTCGAGCCGGAACCCTCTCCCCTGGCTCCCCCCTCCGAGATCATAAAAAAGTGCCCCAAAACCAGGTGGTGGAATCTGCTCGCCCTGGTCATCGGCACCGGCCTGACAATCTTCTATTTGCAGATTCATGGCAGTTTTTACCCCATCGACTCTTCTGCAGTCATAATGATATACGGAGTCTTGGCTTTGATCATCTCCATGATGTATTTGGGAAGCGGCATCCGCACCATTATCGGGCTCAAGGATTCCAAATATCTGCTGCCAGTGGTGCCAGATATCGAATATTGGTTTCTCACCGTGATGTGGTTTGCCATGTCCGCTTTTCAATTGTATTCAGCAATCCAGGGTTTTGTGTATTTCAAGCAAAATCAAGCTAACATCATGCTTTCCTTAGCAGATATCCTGCCCTCTCCCACCGTAGGCATCTTATATGGAATTCTGCCTTCGCTGGCCATGGCCGCTTTTGCCTTCTTTTTTGGCCTGGCTTTCCTGCATATAGCCTTGGAATTAAAACGTTTGAAAAGACAATTAAGTGAATAGCTCTCAAATCCGCGGCTCTTTGCCTCAGAAGCCATCCAGACCAGCAAGCGCATGATGTGCGGGCAGAAATGGAGATTGTTTGAGCTGTAAGTCAGCTTCATCGGCTGGTTCCTGCTGTGTATTTTCAGTTTTGGGATCGCTCTAATCTACCTGACGCCATAGTTTTATACAGCACTTACGGTCTTTTATGCCGATCTAATTTATCATCCTTTCTCCCTCTCCCCAGGGCGTCGATCATGTCTTTATCTACCCTTAATCAAGCGTTAATAATTAACGCTTGATTAAGGGTAGATAAAGACATGATTAATACTCCAAAGAGAGGGAGAAAGAAAAAGCTGAGCTGAAAAACACGAAAAACGAGTCCTGTAGGGACGAAATTTCAGATAAGAAGCCAAGACCAGGTCATAATCAGGCTTTGATAAAAAATGGGGGAATGCCTGTTCATAATCCAGATAGACATGTTGCAAGTTTACGTGATAATGAAGCAGAGATCGACATACCTGCCGGCCAAGCAGCACCCTATCCTTGCCCGTGCCCTGGACTTGTCTTTCACGAAGCTTCGACTCGAATTGGAAACAGCTTGAACCCTTCAGCAGGAGTCTGGGCTGAGGCTCATTATTGCAAAGCAGCTTTTGGGAGAGACAATATATTTTTTCGCTAAATAAGCCAGAGACATTACGATAGTTTAATCCTCGAAAACAGGAAGAAATGCATCGCTTAAATGTTTGATACTGAAGGTGTCATGGCGGCTATCATGCAAGACCACAATAACGTCAAAACGAGTATTGTGGTTGTCAAACTGAGGATTCTGACTACAATATATTTGGGCGACTCTGCTAATGTGGACTTGTTTTCGGAAGTTCACGTTGGCGACGGCGCTGTCCATAGAGTGATAGGATCGTGTTTTTACTTCAACAAATATTAGCTGTTGATCTTTTTCCACAATTAGATCAATCTCGCCTTGTTGGACGCGAAAGTTCTTGCAAGCTACGCTGTAACCATTGTTTACGAGATAGCTAGCTGCTAAGTTTTCTCCCAGATGTGCTAAATCTTGTTTTGATCTTTTTACCATGTCGCAAGAAAAAGCTTGACGGATTATTTGTCAACGATATTGATGGAATCATGAATATGAAGAATCACCGAAAGGTGGAGGGAAGTATGAAAAAAGTTATTTTAAGTGTAATCGTTGTTGTAGCGATGTTCGGATTACTGGATGCAGCGCCATTCCAGACTCTGGGTATGCTACGCACCCCGGATGCGTATGTGTTACCACATATGGCTGCCGAATTTATGTTAGTCGGATATTATAGAGAAGCGATACCGTTTGATCGTGATGGCTTTTCGCCTTATTTAATGGCTGGAGTCGGAATTTTGGACCGGGTAGAATTAGGCCTGTTCCTCGGCGACAAAGTCGAAGATGAGCCTTTGGTCTATTTCTTAAATGTCAAGGCCAAAATCTTGCAGGAGACCCCTCGTTTGCCGCAATTGTCAGTGGGTATCGACAATATCCTGTCCCCCGTGGGTGAGACAAGTGCACAAGATTTGAACTTAGGAGATGACTTCTACACTCATCCAGACAAGGTCTGCTACGAAGCTTTCTCCCCTTACGCCGTAGCCTCCAAACAGGCTGTAGTCCTGGGTATGCCCTGGATGTTTAATCTGGGTTTTGGTGCCCACCGTTTCACCGGTCAAGCCAGCCGTGCCCGCGTCCTCAACGGTGTGTTTATGTCTGCCGAAATGTCTCCTATACGCGATTTGGCGATTCAGGGAGAATTTGACGGACAGGACTTCAACGCCGGTATCAAATACAGTTGGAAAAATTGGGGTGCCAAGATAGGCGTACAAGCTCTGGAAGACTTTGTCAAAGATAACGGCTATGAAGACAATCTCAGAGTAGCTTTTGGCGTCTCTTACGTATTGGATAAATATGCCGAAGCGCAGCGTCGCCCAGACCTCGGTCTTTATGCCAAGGACAAGCACATGGATGATCCTTACGTAGTAGATCTGGGAACAGCACCGGATGAATCTGGCGTGGTGATCCCACCCAGTGATACCAGCTATCCTGATTCAACCCCTGTGATCGTACCTCCTGGCACAATTGCAACCAAGCCAGGCGTAGTGGTAGCACCTCCTGTCACCACAGTGCCAAAGCCTGGAGTGGAAACTCCTGGTACGATTGTGACCAGCCCTCCCACCACGACCATTGAAACACCTGGTCAGACTGGAAGCGGAATCAGTAGTTCTCAAGCCCAGCTCTCTCCTGAAGTCAGAGATCTCCTGGAAGAGCTGCGTGTGCTTAGAACTGAACGAGAAAAAGCCCAGAAATCTCTTGATGACCTGCGCGCTTGGATCGAACAGTTAAAAGCCAAAAAGAACTAAGATCGCAGTATCTTAGTAAATTTGGAAAACATACTTTCCTATTTAAAGAAGTATTATGCCAGGGTGCAAAGGCATCCTGGCATCCTACGAAAAATGAAATGGTGACTAATTATATAACAGAGTCTAAAGTGAGCGGGGTTATGAAAAAGTATTTATTTTTGGTTTTGCTCGTGGTTTTTTCGCTAACTTGCATATCCAATCTTGTTGCCCAAACCAGTGATATGGATGAGCGAAACATTGTTGAGCAGTATAAAGAAGACATCCGCATCCAGAAAAGACAAATTAGAGAAGCGGCCAAAGAATTTCTGGTGGATGAATTGCCTACTCTTATTGCGCTGGATCCCCTGGAAGCGAATAATCAATTAGGGATATTTGGCAGCGTCTTGAGTACTCTGGGGGAAGAAGAGATATCATACCTTTTAGGGCATATGTATGCAAGAATCGGAGAAGATAATAAGGCTATCCCGATTTTCGATTCTCTGCTCAAAACCGAGCTCAAAGAAGATGCCCGCAGGATGCTTAATCTGGTCTTGTATCGCAGGATCACCTCCTTGCTGGAGGCTGGGGATCGCAAAGCAGCCAGAGAGTTCTTAAAGTATATAGTTTTTGCAAATTACGATACCGGAGAGTATTTCTCCTCCTATTTGTATCTTTATGCCGATATGAGCACGGATGACAGGAACTATGATGATATCCTGAACCTGATCTACACCTACAACCAGAATCGTGAGCTTGTTTTGAACACCTTGCTTCCAGCCAAACAGCAGGTGCTGAATCGCTTGGACACTCTTAATCTGCTTTCCTTTTATGACAATCCCACTCAGACTGGGTATGATACTCTGATCGCTTCGATAAACCAGATCATGGCCGATCTTGGCGTGATCAATCACGAAATGATCTCCATGCAGGGCATGCTCTTTGTGGATTCCATCGTGCAGGCCCATGAATATGAGCTGGTAAAGTTTACCGAGCTAAAGAGCTCTTTGGCAGCCTATGCCAATTCCAGTGTCCAGGTGCGCGAAGAAATCCGTCCTGCCTTTAATTATATTGAAGCGGTAAGAGAAAATCTCGCTTTCTACGATAGAACCTTACTAAATTTTGACAATCTCTTGCAGCAAAACTTTCTGAACATGAGCAGAACAGACTCACAAGGCGGCAAAATATTTGCCGCAGACTTGTTCTTAGATAGGATCTACCAGACCGATCGCACCATTGATATTTACAACGAAATGCTCATTGATATTGATAAGCTATTGGCCAGCAGTGAATTTCCTGAACATACCCAGCGCTTGAATGAAGAACGTAGCCTTGTCTTGCGTGAAAGAGCTGAAACGGAGCTCTTGAGAGAAAAGTACATTGAAGACTTGCAGTACGCCAAAGAAGATGACCGGATGCGTTTGCTGGAAATCCTGAATGAATATAAAGCCCTCAGGGCAAACAAGAATGAACTGACTGCCGTGACCAATGAAATGGAAAACTATGTGCGCACCGAACTCCGCACCATGGTCAATGCAGATCAGCAAGGCAAGATTCGCTCTGATATCAGCACCAATGTCAGCGATCTCAGATTTACCAATGATCGCAACCAAACCATTGCCAGCGGTTATAGCCAATATCTGAACCATATAGATTTTATCAGCCTGCACCTCAGTTATCGTGATTTGATTGCTAAATTCAATGATTTTCTGAGAACCCAGGCCTCTCTTCCTGATGACGAGCTAATGGCTACCCGGCAGGATTACCGGCAAAAACAGCTCGCTTTGATCTCAAAATTTGAAGCGTTTCTTGGCCAGAACCCTGGCTTTAGTGCTTTTGAACAACCGGGTGGTGGCGATCTCGTAGGTTCTGCAGACCTATATTACAAACTGGGTGAATTGCAGTATTATGCCTATCCCGCAGATCTCCGTCCGGCCTTGACCAGCTATCGCAGAGCCCTTGCTCTGGATCCCAATCTACCAGAACGAGACCTCGCCCTATATAATGTAGCATTTATCACCAGTGATCTCTCGCGTGCAGAAATCGACCAGAATAAGATCAACTTCCTGGCTACGGCCAGAATGGCCGATGATCCTCCCGCCAATAGTCGTTATTCCGAGGCAACTTTCCGCGAGACCCTGGATGCCTTAAATGAGATCGTAACAAACTTTCCTGATTCCAAGATCTATGAAGAATCAGTATATAGGCTGGGGCTTTTGTACTTCAGCTTTGCCGATGATTCGGATGCCCCGGCTCAGTATCATGCCATGGCTATTGATCAATTCAATCAGATCGTAGCCAAGCCAGATAGTCCTTTGTATTACGAAGCTCTTTATCAGAGAGGCTGGGTACGCTTAAACAGTTTTGATGAAGCAGAATTGAACCAGGCGATGAGTGACTTTTTGGAGATTCTGATAGCTTCAGATTCTGGAAAGATCTCCGATCCTCAGCTCGCCTCAGATTACAAGAAAGATGCTATAGACAATATTGCTTACTGCCTTATAGCTTTGGATGGGACGAACTTCAATGCCCCTGCCCGAGGCGTGGAAGCCGTTACTAAGGTTTTTGAAGATTATCAGAATGAAGATGTGATCCAGCAGGTAATGGATAAAGCGACCCAACATAAACTTGATATGGGTGTCTCTGTCCAGGCTGCGGACTTTTTGGTCTATCGCATCCAGAACAGCCCTTTGGCCTTGATCAATCCCATCCTTCAGGATTCCGTCCTGGTGCTTTACCACAATTCTGGCCAAAGGCTAAGAGAAGGTGAGAACCTGGATCAAATCACCCAGGGTATCTATCAGAAAATCATCCTGGATTACAATCTGGAATCAGAATGGTACAAGGCAAATAGCAATAAAGACATTACAAAGCAGATGCAAATCCTGGATAATGCCTATGAACAAAGAAGAATAAGGCTCTACAACGAATTTGCCCGCCAGATAACCATGGAAAACCTCAGCGCTTATCAAAACTATATGCAAGGCTACGATGCGTTTGCCCAAAAGCATAATGCGAATTACGCTGCTTTCAACGCTAAGGCAGATAGCATCTTGGTGGATAACTATATAGTACTGGCAGACCAGAGCCGGACCGTGGAAAACTTTAGAACTGCCATCAACATGATTCATAGCTACGATGAAAAACATCCTACAAACACTCAATTCTATGATCTTGAGCAACGTTCGATGATTTATGCCAGAAACGTGTATGCTTCCTTGATTGAATCTCTTGAAGATGCACCACAAGGAACTCCCAGCCCCGCAGACGCAGCTTATGATTTCCTCAAAACCAGTGCCGATCGCTTTATCCTGGTGTCCAATAACGAGCTTCACAGCACTCCTGAGAGACAGCGCGAAGCTTTGAACATCCAGCTTCTTTTGGCGGATATACAATTAGAAAAGGAACACTACCCTCAGGCCATGGAGCTTTATACCGAAGTACTTCAGAAGCAAGAGCTGCTCTCGAACACTGATAAATATGAGACCTATCTCAAGCTTGCCAATATCAGCATTACCCAAGGCATGAATAGCGATGGCGAACAGTGGCTACGCAAAGCCCTTCCCCTGGCTACTTCCGCCACTGAAAAAGCCAGTATCAATCAAGATATCCTGGTGCAGATTCAGACCAGCTTTGAAAAGGCCTCCTCAGATGGGGATTTTATCACCGAGGCAAAAGAACGGCTCCGTCTGGCCTCAGAGCTTGATCCCTCCCAAAGTTCCGATGTCTTGGGTCAACGTGTCGCCGCCGTGCAGGCTTATCTGAATGCCAAATCCTATCAGGAGGCAATCGATCTCCTGATGGAAATAGCTGAGACAGATACCAATATAGACGCTATCTATGCGCGCTACAAACAAGCGGTAGATATAGCAGGCAAGCCAGATATGCTGAACAACCCTCAATTGGCCGAAAGCATTGAACAGGAATTTATCGATAAGAATCCAGCCAGCAACTATACCTTCCTGCTCAAGCTGGCTAAGATCAACAATATGACAGATACGAATCCTGCCGCTGCCGCAGATGGCTATCTCGATCTCTTTGAGCTGGTCCGCAGCTCCAAAATCGCTGCCGGCGAAGTAAAGGATTCCGCACTCTTGGGCGATGCCATTCTGATGTATGCCAAGGCCGCAAATGTGACTAAGGAATACGAGCTGCGTTACCGCTTTATCGAGCTTTATCCGCAGCATGAGAATGTGATCCCTTATATGGAATACATGGCCAAGGGTCACCTTGATCGCAATGAAATGGATAAGTACACTTTATTGGCTCGCGATATTCTCAAGCGCAGTCCCGATAAGAGCACTTACTACCAATTTGTGGCAGATACCCAGTTGCAGAAGATAGCCGGAGAGTTTGATATAGCCTACCTTAATGAAGACTGGGATGAAGCCTTCAAAGTCCGTGATGCTTACAATGCGGCTGAGGCTGGATACAAAAAAGAAGGCCTTAGTTTCCAAAATCAGAAAGTGCACGAAGTATTCGCTGCTGTTCAGGAAGAATATCAAAACATCCAGAAACGCAAAGCCTTTTTGGCTTCTTATGACAAGCGCCTTGATGCTCTGGACAGATCCACCGTCTTTACCGCTACCCCTGACAAGCAGATCAGAGTGAATTATGCCACCACTTGGGATAGACATCTCAATGCCGGCGAACGCAGAATTCCCAAATATGAAGGCATAGTGACAGCAGAAGTAAACAAAGTCCTGGCCTTGGTTACTGAAGCCAATAAAACTGGCTATTATATCGATAATGACAGAAGGATGCGCGCCATGGACCTGATCTCCAGGCTCTATGCTCGCGGGGCAGAAGTGGTGGGCGTTCAGCTCGAAAGCTATTTCCGCGAAGCCACAGAAGCTGATTATTACAGACAGGAATACAAGGGTGATGCGCTGAATAATTTGATCGCTCAGTTTACCTTCCAGCAGACTCAGACTTACTTAAACAATGAAGTCTCCTGGCAATACGAGCTCTTCCGCCAGTACCATCTGGCCGGATATCAAAACAAATACAGCCAGGCTGCCCGCAATGCTCTGGAAGCCCGTGAACTCTTATATGAGTACCGTAAGCAGGATTACATCCTGAATAATGATTGGCAGCAAGAGCTTGAGCCCTCTGGCCAGCCCTTAAGTTTCACCAACAAACAGAGCCCGCAAGGACAAATGCTCGGCAGCACCACCATCTCGGCAGGAAACACCCTGCGCGTAAGCCGCAAGGTGAATGCAGACCTTGCCCCAGACTTTGCCTATCTGCAAGTAGCGTATCCCCTGGAAATGGAGGTTACGCTCAATGGCAGCCTGGTGAACTCTGCCTGGGTACCCATAGACAGCCTTGAAACCGGCAAAGCAATGAGCACCAGATACAGCTTCATGATCCCTGGAGAGCTTTTCACCGAAGGCGAAAACACCCTGGGAATCGAATTTACCAATGACAGTTCAAATCAAATCCAGATGGCGGCCAATCTCCAGCTCCTCACCAGCCATCAGCGCATCCAGGCCAATATCCCGCCTGTGATTACCACTTTGCGTAGCGATACCGGCTGGAGAATCATCAACATTGATCCCGAGACCCAGGAAGAAACCACCGCTTATGCAGCCGAGGCTACAGAGTGGAACATCCCCTGGGAAAACATTGAAGACATGCAAGAAAATGCAGCTCGCCCGATCTGGGTATCCGAGCTTGAAGGCCCTGTAGAGAATCTGGTATTTGAAACAGATTTCGTGCTCGATTCAGAATTCAGAGAAGGCATGATCAATCTTGTCGCACCGGAATCTGTAACCGTTTACCTGAATGGCACCAGCATCGGAAGTGTTGATTTCGATTATGATGTTGAGCCCTTTATGATCTATCCCGGACAGGTTCCCATCCCCGCACAAAACGTCGTTATAGGTAGAAACGTCCTCCGTTTCGAAGTAAGTAATAATTCAAACTATCGAGGTTTTCTGGCAACGATCATTTACGCAAAAGCCAGCAAGGAGGGAATCCGATGAAAAAGAACCTCATTATCTTAGCTACATTGCTGCTGCTGACATCCGCACTATTTGCGCAGCAGGCAACTCAACAAACCACGATTCAGCCCAGGGTAAATGCCCAGGGAGTCTTTGTGGATGAAGATGTAATTGTGATAGAAGTGCGATCTATGGCTCCCGTATCGGGAATCTACAAATCCAAAGCAGATACTTTTATGGCATCTGGAAAATACCGTTTTATGATAGATGACAAAATCGTAGAAGACAACAGTGAATTACTATTAAATAAATGGCTTAAGGAGTCAAAATGAAAAGCAAACATAGCATACTCGTTGTGATCGCCCTGTTAATCAGTGTAGGGTTTCTCTTCGCACAGGAAGAAGCTGCAGCAGCAGCCCCAGCTTCCAGTGAAGGAGTAAATTTAATTGAGGTATTCTCCACCAGCGGGGCTTTTGCTTACTTGATCTTAGCAAACCTGCTGATCGGTCTGGCATTGGCATTAGTCCGTTATATTCAGCTTTTTGTACGTGAGAAAATCGATGCAGAAAAGTTTTTCTTCAAACTAAAGAACTTTGTGAAAAACGACCAGATCGATGAAGCCACCAAAATTGCTGACCAATTTAAGACTACCACCATGGGCTTCATTTTTTGGAGCGGTTTGACTGTGTACAAAGACGTTCGTAAATCCGGCAAGAAAGGCGAAGAAGGCCGTATTGCTGTGCAAAATGCTTTTGACGAAGCAGTGCTACAGACCGTACACAAACTTGACGGCGGCCTGTTTTGGTTTGATACCCTGGCTCAGATCTCCACATACCTTGGGCTTCTGGGAACCATTTTTGGTTTGATCGCAGCCTTCGGAGCTCTGGGTAAACTCACTGGCGCAGCTCAGCAAAAAGCGCTTACCGATGGTATCTATGTAGCTATTGGAACCACCGCTCTTGGTTTGATGGGTGCTATCCCTCTTACTTTGATCAAAGGTGGTCTCTATACCCGGGCTACTACCCTGATTAGCAATATCGATGAGTATAGTGTAAAATTGGTAAATCATATCAACAACTACATCAAGGAATAAGAACATGGCAGTATATCGTCCTTCCCAGGCGAGGCAAGCGAAGTCACAAACTGCACCAGAGGAACCAAATCTGGTTCCCATCATGAACCTATTTGTCACGATCATACCGTTTTTGATGCTAATGATCGTGGTCGGTCAGGTGGCACTTGTGGCTTTGAATTTTTCCTCGGAAGGAGGTCCAGGCGGAGGCGGTGACGGTGGCGGAGGCGGGGGTGAACCTGCAAAACAAATTGAGATTCACCTTATGCTCCGAGATAAACCCGAAGCCGGACTGTTCCAGGGCATGGAAATACGCGAAATTGACGGTACAAAACACCAGCTACCGGCACTTCAAGACAGGATGTATGATTTCCGCGGTCTGAATACTCTTTTGATCGACCTGAAGGAACGTCATCCCGATACCCCAGAAATAGCTGTGATTGTGCACCCTGAAGTAGTGTATGACACCCTGATCCGCACGATTGACCTCTGTAAACAAAATGGTTTCCCTACCGTGCATTATAAAAACCCCAAAAACGTCTATTTTTATTAGGATTTGGGGAGGAAAAAATGAGTAGTAATAATTCAAGCAGAAGCAGTAACAAGGGACGAAGAGTCATACGTAAAAAAGAAGAAGACGTAAAAGGACTCTCCATCACCTCCCTTTTGGACGTGCTAACCATCATATTGGTGTTTCTAATGAAGAATGTCTCCATGGAAGCTGTAAAAATAAGCGAATTGCCAGATATGAAATACCCCACCACGATGACCAAGGATTCCTTGATGGAAAATCCCTATGTAACGCCAGTAAAGCTTTATACAGACCGCGTTTTATTGGGACTTGGCAATCTATTGCTGGGCGAACCTCAGGATCTGATTGAAAACGTAGAAAAACGCTCGATGATGCAAGAATTCTTTCGCAATGAGTGGAACTCGATTCCTGAAGATAAGTGGGATGATGCCTGCTTGATAGTTCAAGCAGACAGCAATTTACCCTGTGGTTTTATCACTGAGATTGTTCGGGTTGGGACAAACACCGGTTATCAAAATATCTACTTTGCAACCGTAGAAGAAGCAGAATGGCTGAAGTCATACAATCCTGCTGCAGGTAGGTAAATGGAGATATTATGGCAAAAGTATTAAGTCTCAGATTGAACTACAAAGGTAAGTTTCTTGACTATGCCAAAGAAGGCAAAGAGATCAAGAGAAACTTTGTGATAGGTTCAAACAAATTCCTACAATGGCAGATTCTGGAACCCGCTTTTCCCGATAAACACATGCTTATCAAACAGAAAGGCGGCGAGTATGTAATGGAATTGCCACCCGACTCACAGCTCAGTTGTGAACGTGCCGGCGATACCCTGGACACTAATTATCTAAAACAAAATAACCTTCTTGACGGCAACCAACTGATGCTCAAGGAAGATATCAAAGGCACCGTTACTCTGGCCCCAAACTGGAGTGTGGACTTTGACTTTCGTGAACCCTGGGTGGCAGTGCTTACTCCCGAAGAAAAAGCGATAGTTGCCCAATATGCCAGAAGGTCTCAACCGGATTCAGTTACTAAATTCAACCGTACGATTATCTGGCTGGCAGTCATTTTGACTTTCGTTTTCTTGCTTATCTTCGATGTATTCTTAAAACCAGAATACTCAAGTATTCAGACTGTGGAAGATATTCTGCTCAGCCAGCAAGGCGAAGCCCAAAAAGTGGTGGCAGATATAGCCCCCAGCGCACCGTCTTTCGCTGAACCAGAAGCACCAGCCGAAACTGCAGCCGAAGGTACTCCCCAAGGGAAGCCTGGTGCCACTGGCACTGGTAGAGGCACTGGATCTTCCAGCCTCACTTCAGCTTTGCAAGGCTTTGATGCCGGCGCAGTTGGTACTGCCCCAGCCCTTCAGATAACCACTGTAGCAGAAGGCTTTTCTGCCGGTCGCCCCGGTGGCGGCAGAGGCGCAGGCCCCGGAATGGGCGGTAGCTCTGGAAGCGGTGCTGGTGCTGGATCCTCATACAATCCTGCTGCTACCCCCTCTTTTGGCAACGTAGCATCAGTGGTCGGAAAAGGCCCCTCCACCGGTGGTTATTCCTCAGCTCCTGAAGGTGCTCAAGGCGTGCACGTGCTCGGCGATGCCAGCAAGCTCGCCGCCAGCGGCAAAGCCTGGGGAGACGTTTCCAAGCAAAAGCAGATCGCTGCTTCCTATAGTGCCAGAGGAATCAGCACTGTATCCGAAGGAAGCATCGGCGGTATGGATGAAGGCTCAAGAGCAAAATTCAGCACCATCCGCGAACAGATCCAAGCTCGTCAAAGCCAAATCGAACAAGCCTATAGAGAAAGCCAGATTACCCAAAAAGTAAGCTTTACCATCACCGTATATATCACGCCCAATGGTACGGTGAGAGAATCCAGCGTAGTACCCAATGGCAGCTATCCCAGTGACTTTGTAAACAGGATAAAGAGCATTGTGGATGCCTGGACTTTCAATGTAAGAGAAGAATTGGCCTATCAGTTTAAGATAAGAGCCGGTTAAAAAAAACAATAAACCCCATAAATAGAATAAGCCCCGGTTCGCTGGGGCTTATCTTTGATTTAGAATTTATGATGTAGAATGTAGAATTAATGGAGAATGGAGAATTGGCGTGCTGGATTCGTTTGCGTCTCGTGTCCAGTGAAACCTACAAGTTACAAGTTACAAGTTACAAGTTAGAAGTTAGAAGTTAGAACTTGCCAGTGCTGGATTGGATACGTCTCGTGTCCAGTAAGACCGGAGGTCTTAGAGGGGTTTTAAGGTTTTAAGGTTTTAGCGTTTTAACGATACCGTAGCAAAAGAGAGCCAGCCCCAAACTCTGCAGGCGAGACGACTGCAATCCAGCACTGCCACTTTTTGCACAAGCACTGCAGCCCTGCAGGAGCACTTGCTGGATTGGATACGTCTCGTGTCCAGAAAGACCTACAAGTTACAAGTTACAAGTTACAAGTTACAAGTTACCAGTTACAAGTTACAAGTTACCAGTTACAAGTTAGACGTTAGACGTTAGAAGTTGCCAGTGCTGGATTGGATACGTCTCGTGTCCAGTGAAACCTACAAGTTACAAGTTACAAGTTACAAGTTACAAGCTTGATTGGATGCGTCCCGCGTCGAGTGAGGCACTTATCTGCCTTTTTATCAAAGCCCTTTCCGCCTCACAAAAGAAGCCCCCCTCCCCCCTCATTCCTTCGCTCTCCTCCCTGAAGCAATAAACTTGATTTCCCCCGAGTTTCAAGTCGAGATTACTCAGGAACTCAAGTGAACTCGGCTTGAAACTTCGTGAGAGACAGCTTGAGATATTGAGAAGGGTGGGGGAGCGAAGGGGGAAAAAGAGAAAAAACTCTCTTTTTCATTATCGACGATTTGATAGTGCCAAAAGAACCGAAATGAAAGGGATACCTCTTCCGCTTTCCCGCCCTTTGCCTCAGCTAAATAATTGGTGTATGGGTAATATCCTATAAATAGTCATTGAGCTTGGGATCACATTTTTAATAATATTGAAAATCATGGAAAAAATACCTTTACAAAAATCAAGCTATTGTTTTTCGTGGTATATAGCTTAAAGTATGTCATCGTTGAAAATTGATTTAATTGCTTAAACCCTTGCCATGATACACGGCAAGGACATAGAATAAAGAACAACAAAGACCTAATAGGAGTAACAGCCATGAAAAAGATTATGCTGTTTATCGTGCTCTTGGCATTTGCCTTAGGAGCTATCTCAAATCTTGGTGCACAGGTGGAGGTCACTATAGGTGATGGCACCGCCACGAATACCGCCACTGGTGCCCCCGCCCCTTATGGCACCTGGTACAAGAGCTTCCGTCAGCAATTGCTCTACAAAGCCGACGATTTCTTCGCAGCGGGCGCAGCACCCGGACTGATCACTGCACTTGGTTTCAATGTGCAAGATCTGGACACCTGCACGCCCATGACTAATTTCAAAATTCGTTTGAAAGCTACCAATCAGGAAGCTCTCACCACCACCTTTGAACTTGGTGATTATACCACCGTGTGGCAAAGTGATCAATTTATGCCCACTACTTCCTGGAATATGCATACTCTTACTACGCCTTTCTTGTGGGATGGCACCTCGAATCTGCTCGTTGAAATTGTCACAGACATGGTTACAGGAGCCTATGCTCACAATGCTTTAGCTTTTATGACTCCTACTGCCTATATTAGCTCCGTGCGTTACCAGAGCGACTCTACGAATGCCAGCACCTCAGCCACAGGCACTACTGCGCTCAATCGCTCTAATATCCGCTTCATAATGAGCCCTCCGAATCCAGACCCTCAATTTATCGTAAGCCCATCTGCCAAAAATTTTGGTGATGTAGTTCTGGGCTACGCCCCCAACCAAACCTTTAGTATATTCAATGCTGGCGGCGGCACCCTTACTGTAAATAGTATCTCCATCAGCGGCAGCCCTTTCTTTACTCTTACTGATCTGCCCACTTTGCCGGCAGCACTTGTAATGGGAACGCCCGCTACCTTTAAGGTGATATATGCCCCCACCGCAGCAGGAGACCATACTGCCACAGTTACCATCACAGACAATCTGAGAGAAACTCATACCGTTGAGCTCAGCGGACACGGTGTGGATACCACGATCAATGAACTCAGCCATGCTGAGAACTTTGATGATGTATCCGTTCCTAATCTTCCCATGGGCTGGAGCCGTATTTACGAAGCTACCGTCACTACCGGATTGGTGAATACTGTAACTACCTCCCCGCAGAGCCCACCAAATTGCGTAAGATTTTACAACCCCACCGATATCAATACTATCGCCATGTTGATTGCGCCACCTTTGGCCAATACCATCCCGACTAATAACGTGCGCGTGAAGCTCTGGGGAAAAGGCACAAACTATTCTATAAAGGTAGGCGTGATGACGGATCCGACTGACGCCAGCACCTTCACCGAAATAGAAACTCTTACTTTCGCCTCTGCCTGGGCACCATACCAGGTTTCTCTGGGCAGTTACACCGGCACTGGCAAATTCATCGCCTTCAAGCATGCAAACAATTCTACGGCTCAGTCCATCTATATCGATGACGTTGAATTTGAGATGATGGGCGCAAATGACCTTGCAGCCCTTGCCCTTAGCGGAAACAGCTCCCCCAGTATAAACACTCCCACGCAATACACCGTGAATGTGTTTAACAACGGGACGGCCTCTCAAAGCAACTATAATGTGAAACTCTACAACGGCAACGATGTAGAGCTGGCCACCGTAGCAGGTACGATTGTTGCGGCCGGAACTTCTATAGACATAGTGCTCTCCTGGACCCCTGGCACTCAAGGTGCGATGAGCATCTATGCAAAGGTGATCCTGGCGGGAGACATCAATCCCGGGAACGACACTACAGCTCCCCTGAATATCTTCGTGATAGCAGCGGACCTCTTGAGTGCAGAGATTGGGAATGGCACCGCTACCAATACCACTACCGGTCAACCTGCCCCTTACGGCACTTATATGAAAAACTTCCGCCAGCAATATCTCGTGCTGGCTTCTGAGCTCAATGATGAAGGCGGAGGTCCGGGAAATATTTATTCTGTAGGCTTTAATGTTCAGGCCTTGAACAACTGCTCTCCGATGCCAAACTACAGAATCCGGATCAAACCGACCACCCAGACTGTTCTGACCACCACATTTGAAGTCGGCGACTATGTGCAGGTGTTTCAAGCTAATGAATTCATGCCTGTAGAAGGTTGGAATACCCATGGCTTCAGCACTCCTTATGTTTGGGATGGTGCTGCCAACCTGCTCATCGACATCGTTACAGATCTTATTCCGGGGACTTATACCCAAAATGCTTCGTCTCCTTATACGGTGACCGCCCTCAATAGCTCATTACGCTATCAAAGCGATAGCGCAGTCGCCCTTGATTCTGCCACAGGCACCGTCTCGGTCAATCGTGCAAATATGAAGTTCATCATGGAAGCATTGGATATGGTAGACATGAAAGCTGTTTCTATTACCGGGCCCACCACGCC
>Ga0265295_1002033_pt1 | contig 33454 bp, 27 predicted proteins | sample Munlansysbiofilm_FD_192503 | JGI IMG/M metagenome (GOLD analysis project Ga0265295, IMG submission 192503) | Leachate microbial communities from a municipal landfill in Southern Ontario, Canada - Methane capture system biofilm | ecosystem: Engineered > Solid waste > Landfill > Unclassified ... | reverse complement strand
AAAGCGCAAAATGTGTGGATAACTGAGCTTTTTCAGGGTTCATGTTGAGAATATTTGAAAAAATTGTGGATAACTACAAAGTAGATCCTGGAAAGCTGGACTCTTTGGTATTACGCAAAGGTCTTTAGATCTTGATGCCGTGCGGGTAGGGCAGGCCAGCATAGAGCGAATTTCCCTGAACCACCAGGCAACTGACATCCGCCGGGCAGATTATCGAACCGAGCAGGCTTAGTTCCGAGGGATCGGAAATGTCGATGATATTAATCTCGTTTTGCGGGGCAACAATGTAAAGCAATGATCCTTCAACAAATGAAGGCCCCTCGCTGACCTCCAGCGGAAGTTCGCAGAGCGTTTGGGGATGCTCCGGTTCAGTCGCGTCGACCGCTATCAGGGAAGTCGCCTCGGCAGCCAGGAAAACGATATCACCCGAATTTGCCACATCGATGGTCCTGGGCAGTCTTTTATAATGTCCAAGAGTCGATAAACCTTCCGGGAGCGAGATTTCCAGGATGCTCATATCCCCAATGGTGTTGTCGGGCAAATTCAAATTTCCCAGATAGAGCCGGTTTCCGGAAACGGCGGAAGTTTTTATTTGCGTGGGGTGGGTATAAGTGTGGCTGATAAATGGCTGCTGCGGGTCGCTCACATCGAGGAGCAGGACCTCGTAGAGCGAAGTGAGCAGGGCGAAGCCGTCAAGAGCCGCGATCCTCCTGATGGTGGTGCTCTGCAGGTAACCGACGGGAATTGGCATCACCGGCACGGAAACGTCGATGATAAACACGCTGGAGGGGGTGCCGATATAGGCATATCCACCAGCCACCGCCAGGCATTCCGGAGTGAAATGGGTGGTGAAGCTTCCCAGCGGCTGAGGTGAAGCGGGATCAGAGATATCATAGATCTGGAGGGTTCGTGTTTCAAAGGTGAGAAAGAACAGGAGCCCGCCGTCCATGGCAAGGCCCCGCAAGTTGTGGTATCCGGTTGAAACCGTCGTAACCAGTTGCGGCTGTGCCGGATCGGAGATGTCCACAACCAGAAAATAATTCTCATATCCTGCCAGATAGGCGTAATCGCCGGAGAGAGCCATGAACCAGAGGGGTCGCCACTGATGATGATAGGTGCCCAAGAGATACGGGTTTTGAGGATCGGAAACCGAGATAATGTTCAGGGTATAAGTTTCCACAGTTGAGCCCGAATCCGGGGATGATTGCCAGCCCAGGGCATAGAGAATGCCGTCCCGCACGAGTGACTTGACGATCACGCCGCCATCGATCTCGAAGGAATTCACCACCACAGGGTCAGCGCTGTCCGAAACATCCAGGATTTGGAGGCCGGTGTCCCGGGTGCTCACAAAAGCGTAATTTCCGTCCAGGGCGATGTCGTCAACGGTAGACCATCTGGTAAAGGTACTGCTGACCAGGCTCAGGTTGAAGTTTTCCTGGGCGAAAACAGACACAGGCAGGACAGCGCACAAGACACAAAAAGATACAAGGACAACATAACATAGGGGCAGACGTATCATTTTCACCTCCCTGGGGTGAGTTTAGTTGATGCCCGGAAGGTTTCGGCCTATAATCTGAAGTCCGTGGTCACCGTGACGGAAATGCTTTTGGCGCGGGTGTTGGTGTTGTAGTAGCCGTAGTCGGAAACTTCGGTGGAATAGGGCTCGGTGATCTGAAATACGCCGCTGCGGGCACTGCTGAGCTTGCCCAGACGGGCTTTGGTGGCGCCCACGATCTCTTTGGCGCGGTCCATGGCGTCGGCTGTGGCAGCGCCGATCATCTCTTTCTTGAGTTCGGGCAGCTTGGAATAGAGGTATTCGAGGTTGGATTGCTGCAGCACGATGGAGCGTTCCGCGAAGAACTGGGGATCGAGGGCGATCTCTTCCACCTTGGCCACGTCGTTGCTGAGCACGTAGAGCATCTGGTCCACGCTGTAGCCGGTCATGTTGCCGTAGTCGTCGTAGTGCGGGGTGCTGGTTGGCGGCTGGATGTTGATGTCCTTGGCGGTGAGGCCTTTGGAGAGCAGCAGGGCCTTGAAATCCGTCACATCACGGTTGAGGCTGGTATAGGATTCCATCAGACCGTCCACGCCGGTGTTTTTCTGCATGGAGAGGGTCCACTTCACGAGGTCGCTTTCAAAGGTTTTGCTGGCGTAGCCCACCACGTGCAGGGTGTCGTTTTCCAGCCGGCTTTCCATGTGAAAATACCCGAAGACGGCCAGCCCCAAAACGAAACAGATGCCGGCGATCAGCCAGCCCCGCAGTGGTGATTTGTCTTTGCCCGTGGCTTCCCAAACGGCCATCACAACAATGGCGACAAGAGCTATCCACAAAGGATTGAAACTCATCAGAGCCTCCAGTAGATGGTGTTTTCAGACAAAATAAACAGAAAAGCGGTCCTTGGCAACTATTTCCACAGATCTTTGCCGGCCTTGGTAGCTGAAGCGCAGGGAAAGGTTCAGAATTCTCTGGGGAAGGTATTGCGCCGCCAGTTCCGGCCATTCGATCAGGGTGACGCCGGAATCGATGAGGTCGGTGATGCCCAGATCGAGGAAATCGGCTGCATTTTTCAGCCGGTAAAGGTCGAGGTGGAAGAGCGGGAATTTACCGCCGGTGTATTCCTTGAGCAGTACAAAAGACGGACTGTCAACCAGTTCGGTGATTCCCAGCGCGGCGGCGAGGGCGCGGGTGAAAAAGGTCTTGCCGGAACCAAGATCGCCCCAGAGGCAGATCACGTCGCCGGGCCGCAGCAGCGGGGCGATGAAGACCGCCAGGTCCCGGGTGTCCTGTTCTGTGTTCAACTGCATGATTTTGGGTTTGGTCACTGTTGGCTCCAATATTTGAGATGTACCATAAGCTTTAGCTTGTTGGAGGCGCCGAATTCATTCTCGCGCCAACACATAATTTAACATCAAACTTCTTCCAGGCATTTTGACAGTTCTTCATCCAGCCAAGTATGTTTCCATTCTTTCCAATTTTCCACCAGCCCTGCCTTAACCGGATTTTGGATGATATAATCCAATATGCGGTTCTGTTCAGCTTCATTCCTAACGATGTGATCGTAGGTTTCGCGCACCCAAAGTTGTCCGGACCGGCCCAAGAACAGGTTTATCTCTCTGGCGCTGGCCCCTTTCCATTTTTTGACGATGTCGGAAACGGAATCTGTGAAGTTGGCCGAATCACAGAAGGGTATCATAAGTACATGAACGTGATTAGGCATTATGCAGAAAGCTTGTACATGGTAGGCATTGTCCTGATGCTCAAGAATTTTGTCCATAAGTATCTGCGCGATCGACGGTGAAATCAGGTGAAAATCCGGCAGGTTGAGTTTTCCGTACTGCGCATCCAGCCAACCAAAGATTCGCTTGTGATTGAGATATTCTTGCATTTTGCGGTATTCATTGCTCAGACCTTTGGTTTCCGTTGAATATCTGACCCGGAGTTGATCATATTCCAGAAGGAGGGAATGCGGCAGAGAGAAATTCAAACGCCAGGTAAAAAAGATGGATTGGTGCTGGATATAGATGTGGGGCAAACGGCGTTTGTGGTAATGCATATCCATCCTTTCTATCCTTTGTGCCTCGAAATGAATTTCGGGCACCCAACAAGCTGAAGCTTATGTTACAAAAAAATGCCCCAAAACAACTGGCCAACGAGCCAGTAACTTTTGGGACATTGTCTGAAGCAATCCTGAAGACAGGATAATCTCCATTTTCGTGTTTGTCAACTATATTTTGAGGCGTTTGCTCCGGCAGGTGGCCACCGGCAGTATCATTTCCTCCATGGAAACGCCTCCGTGCTGGAAGGTGCCGTTGTACTGCCTCTGATACTGGTGGTAGGAATTGGGATAGACGAAGTAATAATCGTCCTTGGCGAAGATGAAGTTGTCCACAATGCTCTTGATGGGCAGCCCGTACTCAGAGGGCTTTTTCACAAAGATGGCGTGGCGGTCGTTGGCGCTGAGGTTCTTTCCTTCTTTGTAGCGCACGGTGATGGAGGTATCGCGGTCGCCGATCACCTGGGTGGCGCGGTTCACCTTGATGGAGCCGTGGTCTGTGCTGATCACGCAGATGGCGTCCTGTTTGGCGATCAGTTTCAGGGCTTCGTAGAGCGAGGAATGCAGGAACCAGTGTTTGGTGAAGGCGCGCAGGCCCTCCTCGTGGGGGATGGTTTCCTGCAGGATCTGGTCGCGGGAGCGGTGGTGGGCCAGCAGATCGAGGAAATTGTAAACCAGCACGATCAGGTTTTCCTTGTTCCAGGTGTCTATCTTGCGCAGCACGAAGTTGCCTTCCTCCATGTTGAAGATCTTCACGTATTTGGAAGTGGGATCAAGGTTGTAGCCCAGCTCGGTGATGTGCTCATCAAGGAGCTGGTGTTCATTGCGGTTGCGCGAGTTGTCCAGTTCTCCGCTGCTCACCCAGTATTCGGGGAAGCGCTTGGCGATATCCTGCGGCAGCAGCCCGCTGAAGATGGAGTTGCGGCTGTAGGGCGTGGCGGTGGGCAGGATGGAGTAATAGAGGTCGAGCTCTTCGTCGAAGAGTTCCTTGATGTAGGGCTGGATGGCCAGATACTGGTCCAGGCGCATGCAGTCGATGATGATGAAGTAGATGGGCACGCGGGCTTCGAAGTGGGGCGCGATGTACTGCGAAACGATGTCGAAAGAGAGGTTGGGGCGGTCGTCCGTGTGCAGCCAGTCGCGGTAGTTGCGTTCCACGTAGTTGGTGAACTCGGTGTTGCAGTTGCGTTTTTCCAGGAAGTGGGTCTGGCGGAGACCTTCGTCGTTCACTTCGTCGATCTGGATCTCCCAGTAGGCCATTTCGCGGTAGATGTTGGCCCAGTCTTCCCAGCCGGGGTTGTCGAAGAGGCGCTGGTTCAGTTGGGTGATGTAGCGGGTGTACTGTTCGCCGATCTGGTTGGCGCGGATCTCATCGGCCTGGAAGATCTTCTTGATGGCCATGATGATCTGGTTGGGGTTGATGGGTTTGATCAGATAATCGGCGATCTGAGAGGCGATGGCTTTGTCCATCAGGCCTTCTTCCTCGCTCTTGGTTACCATCACGATGGGCAGGGAGGGATTGATGCGTTTGATCTCCTGCAGGGTGGTGAGGCCGTCCAGGCCGGGCATCATTTCATCCAGGATCACCAGATCGTATTTATTTTCAAGCACCTTGTCGATGGCGTCGTTTCCGTTGTTGCAGGTGTCCACCAGGTAATTGCGTTCTTCCAGAAAGAGCACGAAAGACTGCAGCAGATCTATCTCGTCGTCCACCCAGAGAATTTTCATTTGTTTGGCGCGTTTCATGAGGATTCCTCCTTGTTGAGTTCATTTTCGAAGTTGCGCTGGCGTTCGCGGACCAAGGATTTGATCCCTTCGGGGTCGGCGTCCTGGAAATACAGGGCCAGTTTGTAGTTAAGTTCGGTCCTGGAACAGTTGAGGATGCCGGTCATCCGTTCCAGATACTGGTCGATGAACACTTTTTTGAGATCAAGTTCTTGTTCCTTTTCTTCCTTTTTGAGCTCTTTGATGTGATCGCGCAGGTCCTTGGTGGGCATTTCCTCAGCTTTTTGCACCCACTCGTCGCGCTGGGCCCAGTCGGCCTTGCGCACCAGGGGCTGGATCATCTGGAGGCGGTCGAAACCGATGTCGCGCACGGTGCCTTCATCCACGTCCATCTCTTCGATGAAGACGTCAAACACCGCCACCAGTTTGCCGGCCAGGGAGCCGCTGAGGCTGTATTCGGCCTCCACAAAGTCTTTGAAGGATTCGTAGCCCTTCACGCGGAAGATCTTGCTGCGCTTGATCTCCGAAAGCAACTGTCCGAGGCTGACAAAGTTTTCCTCCAGCTTTTCCTTGAGGTTGGCCACGGCGGAGAATTTTTCGTCCGGGGTCATGGTTTCCATATGCTCATATTTTGCAGTCATTTATATCTATCCTTCTGTTTCTGGGATGGGGTGGTAAACGTTTTCGTGGCCGGGGAAAGCGCCTTCGCGCACTTCGGCGCAATATCTGTTCAGGGCGGCGGTGATGTCCGCGTTCAGAGTGGCGTAGGAACGCACGAATTTGGGCAGCAGGTCCGAATGGCCCAGCAGATCGTGATAGACCAGCACCTGGCCGTCGGTGTGGCGTCCCGCGCCGATGCCGATGGTGGGGATGGTGACGCTTTGGGAAATTTCTTTGCCCAGGCCTTCCGGGATGCCTTCCAGCACCAGCATGAAGACACCGGCCTTTTCCAGGGCCAAAGCCTGACGCAGCAAGGTTTCGTGGGCTTCTGGGGATTTGCCCTGTACCCTGAAACCACCGAAACGGCGCACACTTTGGGGGGTGAGGCCGATGTGGGCGCAAACGGGGATCTCGCATTCAAGGATGGCAGAGATGGCTTCCAAACGCTCTCCCGAACCGCCCTCCAGCTTAACGGCATCGGCACCGCCCTCGATGATCAGGGCGGCGGCGTTGGCCTTGGTGTCGTCCCGTCCCAGATGATAGCTCATGTAAGGAAGGTCCGCGATCACGAAGGATTGGGGCGCGCCCCGGCGCACGGCCGCGGTGTGGCTGATCATGTCGTGCAGGGTCACCTTAAGCGTGTTTTCATAGCCCAGGACCACCATGCCCAGGCTGTCGCCAACCAGAATGAGGTCGATCTCACTGGCGGCCACGCACCGCGCCATCGCATAATCGTAGGCCGTAACCATCGTGATCTTTGTGCCTGCCGCTTTCAGATCGCGGAACGAATGCACGTTTTTCGCACTGCTTTTGCTCATGTGTCTATCCTTGCCCGGCTTAATGGCCGGAGATCTTTGTAGCTTTCTCTTGCTGCCGGATTTGGTCTTCGCCCCAAGCCAAAGCTTTGGACGCACAGAGATGTTTGGGTACGGAAAAATAAAAAACAGAACTCACATTTGCCTGTGATCTTGGCCGGGGCCATGTGATCTGGTTTCCAAGCCACGCCGGACTCACCCGCACGCGAAAACCACCTTTTTCCAGGCCAAAAACCGCGTCAATCTTTTTTTCTGCCAAACATGTTCAAGTTCGCTGTCCAGCCAGTCCGAACCAAAGAACTGCTCGAGTCCCGCCACGTCTCACTGCCAGGCTCAGGCGCCCCGGAAATCAATCCCCGTCCCGGGGTTCGTTGGCGTCACCTTCCGGCTCGTAGATGTCTTCGCCTTCCTGGCCGCCTTCCCGGCTGAGGTAATCTCCGGCGTAGCCGCTTTGATTGATGGCCATGTCGTAGATCACACCGCCGTTGCGATACCAGCCCAGAAAACGTCCGTTGAGGCGGCCCTGGCGGTAGGTGGCACTCATCTGCGGAGCGCCATCCGGATACCAGAGATACATGGGACCCTGCTGCAGCCCGCGGAAGAGGCTGAGCACACGGGAGAGGTTTCCGTTTTCGAAGCGTTCAAAGGCGATGCCGGTGAAAAGCTCTCCATCCCTGGACCAGGACTCATTGGACAGGGTTAGTTCGCTTACGGGCACGGCTGTTTTGGGCAGCACAAAGGTTTTCACCAGATCATATTCGTCCGTGTTGCCCTGGGCGGCAAGCAGTCCCAGGATCGAGACGAGAGCCAACGTGAGCAGCAACCGCAAGGCGATTCGTTCGTATCTGTATTTTGGCATGGTAACACTCCCTTGGGGGTTAAATCTTTTTTCTGTAGATAATTTAAGGCAAACTACTCCCGACGTCAAGCGCGATCCGCGAGGAGGCGGGCAAAACAGTGGGAAGGGTCAGAACTTGACTTCACCGGGACCGGGGATCTGCTTGATCGCCCCGCCGTCATTCATGTCACGGCAGGGTCCGGCCTCGATCTCGGCGCTATCGGTGTAACCGCGCTGTTCCCAGAATCCGGGCACGTAATACTCCATCAGCTCCACTTTCACCACCGATTTGGCGGATTTGTAGCCCCAGAGGTAAGGGATGAAGGCGCGCACGGGGCCGCCGTAATCCTCATCCAGATACTGACGGTTGAAGGTGTGGGCGAGCAGAGATTTTTCCATGCGGGCGACGTCGACGGGGATGGAGGTGTCGTATATTTCGCCCACCGACCAAAAGCGGACGAACTTGCAGCTTGGTTTGGCTTCCACCTCGTCCAGCAGGGTGGAGAGCGCGACGCCTTTCCAAAGGCCTCGCGAGGACCAGCGGGTGACACTGGTGAGCCGGCCGTCAACTTCTGTTTGGGGCAGGGCGTTCAGCTCTTCCCAGGTGAAGGAGCGCGGTTTATCACAGGCCCCGGTGACCGTGATCACCCAGTTTTCCCTGTCCAGTTTGCCGGGATGGCCTTCCGCCCAAAAGATGGGGGTGTTGATTTCAGCTAATGTTTTCAAGGTGTCTCCTTGTGTTTTTTGATCGATTTTACCGGTGCAGGCCTGGGCTGTGAGCAACAAGCCCAAAAGCAGGGGCAACAAAGATATGCGGGTCATTTTTCCTCTTTTTGTTCCAGGAACAGATTGGCAATGATGTCGGTGGGCAGAATGGAGGCCGTACCGCGAGTTTTGGCCAGGGTTTCGGCGGTTTTGCCCAGCAGAAAGGAAGCTTTGATGGCGGCGGCGGGGATGCTTTCATTTTGGGCCATGAACGAGCAGATGATGCCGGCCAGAACGTCACCACTGCCGCCGGTGGCCAGGCCGTCGTTGCCGGAGATGTTCACCAGGGAAAGCTCCGCGTCTTGATAGATGCTGTAATGGCTTTTCAGCAACACGCGGGCGGAATGCTCTATCACAAAATTCCGCAGGGTGCCCAGGCAGTCTCTTTCCAATTCAGCTTTGTCAATTTTGGCCAGCCGGGCGAATTCACCCCAATGCGGCGTCAGCAGCACGTTTGGTTTGGCCAGATATTGTTGCAGCGGAGGATGTTCCGAGATCAGGGTAAGCGCGTCCGCATCAACCACCAGGGGAACTTCCAGATTCTTCAGCACGATCTCCAGCAACTGGAGGGCAAAATCGTCACGGCCCAGTCCGGGGCCGATCAGCACGGCGGAAGCGTCGCCCAGAAGCCGCAGCAGTGCCTTGGCGTCGGGTTGGCCGCTTTTTGTGTTTTCTGGAATGGCACGGGACAGGGCTTCCGTGAGCTTGAGGGCATAAACGGCCACCAGTTCTTTCCGGTGCAACACGCAGGCATAGCCACAGCCAGCGCGCAGAGAGGCCTGGGCGGCCATCACGGAAGCACCGGTGAAGCCCGGTATGCCCCCAAAAACATAAACCTTGCCATAGTCGTTTTTATGTCTGTCCGGCAGCCTCAGGGGAGGCCGGAAATCAGCTTCTTCAAAAAGCATGGCCGCGTCCAGGTTCTCATAAAAATGGGCCGGGATGCCGATATCCACCAGGTGGACCTCGCCGCAGGCCTCTCTGCCGATTCCGGTAATGTGGCCGGTCTTCATGCTTTCGATGGCGATGGTGGCTTCGGCATAGACGGGGTTGAGACCGAAGCCGGTATCCGCGTCCAGGCCGGAGGGTACGTCCACTGAGACTGTGAAAGCCGCGTAGGAGTTGATTAGCCCAAAAAGCTCATCCAGCCAGGGCTTCAGCTCTCCCTTGAAACCGATGCCAAAGATAGCGTCGATCACCAGGGAAGAGCTCTCCAGAAAACTCTTGGCCAGGGACAGATCTTTGGAAGCACTGATTTCGATAATGGGCACGCCGAGCTTGCGGCAGAGCTCCAGATTGGCGGTGGTTTCCGGACTGGGGCTGCCTTTGCCCACCCGGAGGATGTTTACCTCGCAGCCCCAGTTGAACAGCCAGCGGGCGATCACGGCTCCGTCGCCGCCGTTGTTGCCACTGCCGCAGAGCACGCAGACAGGGCCGTCCAGCTGGCTCGGATAGTGGTGGAGGATGATCTCGGCGCAGGCTTTGCCGGCGGTTTCCATCAGCACCCGGGCGGGAAGGCCAAAATCTTTGATGGTGCGGGCATCCAGATTTTTCATCTGGGCGGAACTTAGCAGCAGACGCATGATGGGCTCCTATTTGTGCAGTTCTTTTCCGAGTTTGATCTCGAAGGTGGTGCCTTCACCCAGAGTGCTTTCCAGCACGCGGATGTGGCCGTGGTGATATTCTTCGATGATGCGTTTGGCCAGGCTGAGCCCCAGGCCCCAGCCGCGGGTCTTGGTGGTCACGCCCGGCTCGAAAATCTTTTTCCACTGGGAGTGCGCGATACCCTTGCCCTCGTCGCGAACGTGAACATAGACGTGCTGTTTGTTCTGGGTGGCTGTCACGAAGATGTTCCCGCCCTTCTGGGACATGGCGTCCACGCAGTTTTTGATCAGATTCTCCATGGCCCATTTGAACAGGTCTTTATCCAGCATCACCTGCACTCCCTGGATCTTGGAGATCAGGTGGATGTCGATGCGGGAGGCCAGATGGGGCATGCGGGCCTGAAAATAGGATGTGCTCTCTTCCAGCAAGGTGTGAAGTTCCACTGGCTTCAGCTTTGTCTGAGAGCCCACTTTGCCGAAGCGGTTGGCATTGTAGCTCAGCAGATTGAGGTCCGTGGTCATCTGGTCCAGCACCTTGTCATAATCTTCCTGCGCCATGGCGCCGGGCGGAGTGTCGCGCAGGCGATCCAGCCAGCCCAGCAGCGAGGTGATCGGAGTGGCGAACTGGTGTGAAGTTTCCTTGGCCAGTCCGATCCAGAGGGTATCTTTTTCGGTGCGGTGCAGCAGGATCAGTCCGTAGGCCCCGAAGGCCAGTATCAGCAATAGCAGAAGCAGTTCCAGAAGCACCAGCGAGCCGATGCGGGCCAGCGATTTTGGCGCGGTGAAGTAGATGTAACCCAGTTGTTCTGAGGCTTGGGCGAGCGGCACTTCGCTCATCCCGGACATCTTTTCCCGCAGTAGTTTCCTGGCCTCCGCCGGCGTCTGTTCCCAGCTTTGATCTTCAGTGATTTCCACATTGCGCCAGTAGAGTGGTTTTTTGGCGCGGTCGGTTACCACCACCGAGTAGTCGATCCCCTTGATGAAATCCTGCAGGGATACCGGTCGCGCGATATAGACATAGTTGATTACGCTGTCGCCTGCCTTCAGGTCGCTGCGGTTCATGCGTTCCATTTCCTGCCGCAGCAGCAGCCTGTCCGCCTCGGAAAGGTCATCGTAGCTAATGTCAGAGGGCACCCGCACCTGATTCCAAAACTGGGGTATGGTGTCGGAGTCGGTGATGATCACGGGAATGGGATTTTTGCCGGGGAAGTCCAGGAACATGTAGTCGCTGATGGCTTCTTGGAAATCATCTTCCTGTATCAATTCAAAGCGTTTGGAGGTGATCTCCGCCAGCATCTGGGCGTACTTTTCGGATTGCCGCAGATAGCCGTCCGTGTAGGCTATGTATTGGGCAAAAATTCGGGGCACGTATTCCTGCTCGCGTTTGGCGTTTTGGATCAGGACCTGGGCATAGACCGCAAAAGCTGTGAAGATCAGCAGCAGGCCCAGGATCAGGTAGAGGCGCAGGGCTTTGAAATTATCTGTCTTCTTTCGCGAGATCCCAGACGGCGTCGAGTTCTTCAAGGCTTGCTTCATGGATGTCATCCCCATTTTGCCGGTAGTGTTCTTCAATGTAGCTGAAGCGTTTGTGGAATTTACGGGAAGTTTCCTTCAGAGCGCCTTCAGCATCGATGTGTAGCTTGCGGGCCAGGTTCACCAGTGTGAACAGCATGTCGCCCAGTTCTTCCTTGATAAGCAGGTAATCCTCACTGGCGAGGGCTTCATCCAGTTCCAGGCGCTCTTCGTCAAGCTTGGCCATCACGGGTTCCAGATCCGGCCAGTCGAAGCCCACCGAAGCGGCCTTTTCCTGGGTGCGCTGGGCGTGAATGAGGGCGGGAAGCGCTCTCGGGATTCCCTCCAAAACGCTTTTGCGGTCTTTCTTTTCCGCTTTTTTCAGCCGTTCCCAGTTCATTTTCACCGTATCGGCGTCGTTCACTTCCAATTGGCCAAACACATGCGGATGCCGCCGCACCAGCTTGTCCGCGATGGCGCGGAGCACGTCGGCGATGTCGAACCGCCGTTCTTCGGACGCGATCTGGGCTTGGAAAACTATGTGCAGCATCAGGTCGCCCAGTTCCTCCATCAGACCCGCGTGGTCTCCATCTTCGATGGCCTCCACGGCTTCATAAAGTTCCTCGATGAAGTTTGGCACCAGGCTTTGGGATGTTTGTTTGATATCCCAGGGGCAACCGGAGACTGGTTCCCGCAGCTGCGCGATGATGTCCACTAGATGTTGAAATTCTTTCATTGTTCCTCATTTGCCGCAGAAGGGCGGGAAAGCGCATACATCAGCCCCAGGGTTGCCCAAAAGGCCAGCGCGACCGGGTACTGCTGGATGAAGATGTCGGTGAGGCAGGAGATCAGCAGCGCCACGATCCCGATCAGCGCCACCCGGTGGAAGTTGCCGGCGTCCGGCTTCACCACCCTCAGGTAGTAGCTGCGCAAAACCGCAGCGATCAGGTAAAAGTAGCTTATGAAGCCGAATACGCCCAGTTCCAGCCAGATCTTGAGCGGCAGGTTGTGTGAATGCTCGGCGTAAAGCATGTCCAGCGGCACGGCACCAGCGTACCAGTCCTTCCAGACATCGATGCCGATCCCGAACCAGGGATGGCTGGCGATTTGACGCAGGGAATAATACCAGGCCAGAAAGCGGATGAAGATCGAATAGTCGAAAGTGAGGCCCAGTTCGATACGGCTCACCATCGATGACGGTATGATCAGCGGCACCAGCAGCAGCAGGCCCATGCCCAGCAGCCGCATCCGCTTCATCTTCGGCATCAGCAGGAAGATCCCGGCGAACACCGCCACCAGGGTGATGCGCGTGTAGGTATAGAGCATGCCCAGCAGCACCAGCAGCGCGCACCCGTACCACAGATAGCGCTCAGATGTATGTGCGGACCTCACTCCCAGGGCGATGCCGAAAAAGAAGGCGAGGGTATAAAAACCGTTGATGGTCATGGCCGTGATCCAAAGCGAACCGTATCGCTCGCTTGGATTGAGCAGGGCCATCACCACTCCCACCACCGCCAGGAAGGTTCCGATCAGCACTATGGCCTTCAGCCACAGTACGATATCCGTCTTTCGGATGGAGCTGTTGGCTGATATCAGGAAAACTATCGCGGGCACCACAGCTGTGGCCAGAAAATAGAGATGGGAGTCCCAGTCTCCACGGGCCCTGGTGATCCCGTACACCGAAGTGGCGATCAGCACCCCCAGCATCACCGGATGGGGGAGGATGAATTGTTTCAGCCTGCCACGCTGGAATTCCAGCAGCAGTGTGAGCAGCAGGATGAACAGCACGCAAACGAAAGCGGTGGGCAGGGGTTTAATGAAAAACATGGTGGAAAACAGCAGGCTGTTGCGGATGCTTATCCCAAACAACAGCACCGTGAGCAGCCAGGCGGCCAGGATGGCGCCTATGAAACCAAACTGCGGCAGCTCCATGCCCTGCGCCGCCGCCGCGGCCGCCAGCACCAAAGCAGCGGTGCCAAGATAGGCAAGACTGGGGGCCAGACGCTTCAGGATCATGGTCAAAGCCTTGTCAGAGCTCTTTTTTGATCTCCCGGAAACGGTCTTTGTTCAGCTCAAAGGCGTTTTTGATCAGCGCGATGATCACCGCTGCCACCAAAGCCAGCGCGAAGGCGATCAGGCAAAGCATGGCCCGCTTTGGCCGTACCCGCATGCCAGCTTCGCGCGGAGTGTCCAGAATGTCCAGGGTGGGCATGTCGCGCAGCTCTTCCAGCCGGGCCGCCTCGAACTGCGGATAAAGAAATTCGAAGACCTTGGACTGGATCTCCAGGTTCATCTTCAGCTGGGCAAATTGGGTGCCAAGGTCCGGCAGGCTGGCAATGTCGATCAGGTAGCGTGGTTTAAGAGCTCCGCCTCCGGCTTCCAGTTCTCGGATCTGCCGGCCCAAAGCATCGCTGCGGGATTTTAGCTCGGCCACCACCGGTGAGTCCGGCGCGTAGTTTTTCCGCGCCAGTTCCAGTTCGATGTCCGTCTGCATCTTGGTGGCGATCACGTCTGAATAGGATGAGATCAGCGATTCTGTCTGGGTCTCGATGTCAATGGCGTTGTGCCGGGTTTGAAAATCTTTCACCGCGTAAAGCAATGAGTCTATCTCAGCCTCCGTGGCGCGAACCCGTCCCTCCAAAAATTCGCGGTTCATCTTGCCCTTGGTGAGTTTCTGCTCCCGGTTGTAGGTCTCCAGTTTCTGCAGGTAGTAGTCCACCATGTCACGCGAGAGCTTTTTGCGCTTGGTTTCAGCGCTAACGCTCACCAGCCCCGTATCGGTGCTGTAGTCGATGCTCACGGTCTTTTTGCGCAGGCGTTTGAGCGCCTTGTCCATGGCCATCAGTGAGTCGCTTTCCGTGATCTTGTAATACTGGATCAGGCGGAAGTGGCGGATCACGTCTTCGGAAAAGCCTCTGGAACTCATCGCGGTAACCGAATTGATGGCGTTTTGGGCGTTGTCGCCACCCAGCAATTGGGAGGTGATCCCGCTCAGGCCTTCGATGTTTATGGGCAGGGCGCTGGCTTGGTCTCCCACCACGTAAAAACTGGCGCTGGATTCCCAAATCTGCGGTGTAAGCAAACTGTAGATCACCGCCCCGAGGCTCACCACCGCCACAAAGATGATGATGAACTTGCGGTTTTTGAGCACAATCCTCAGCAGTTCAAAGAAGTCGAATTCTTTTTTATCCATGGCTTCCATCCTCGTTCACACCAACCTTTGCGTCATCTTGCGCCGCCGTTCTGGGCCAGATATCCCGCCAGGGGAGCGGGCAGGTCCAGTCCGCCTGCGGCATTCTGATAGCTTTCCAGCAGCGCGATGAACAGCCGCGGCGTGGCCAGCCCCGATCCGTTCAGGGTATGCAGAAAGCGCGGTTTGCCGTCTTTGTCCCGGTAGCGGATATTAGCGCGGCGGGCCTGGAAATCCTCGAAATTGCTCACCGAGGAAACTTCCAGATATTTGCCCACGCCAGGTGCCCAGACCTCAAGGTCATAGGTCTTGGCGGAGGCGAAGCTCAGATCGCCGGTGCAGAGCTGCACCACGCGGTAATGCAGGCCCAGTGCCTGCAGGATGTGCTCAGCGTCCTGAAGCATTGCTTCCAGGGCCTCGTAAGAACTCGCCGGTTCCACCAGCCGCACCATTTCCACCTTGTTGAACTGATGCAGCCTCTGCAGGCCGCGTGTGTCCTTGCCGTAGGATCCGGCCTCGCGCCGGAAACAGGGTGTGTAACATACATATTTCAGAGGCAGTTGGTCCTGCCTGAGCACCTCGTCCGCGTGCAGATTCGTCACCGGCACTTCCGCCGTGGGGATCAGAAACAGGTCATCCTGGTCCACCCGGTACATGTCTTCCTCCAGTTTGGGCAGCTGGCCTGTTCCGGTCATGGTTTTGCGGTTCACCAATACCGGCACTGCCACCTCGGAGTAGCCGTGTTCACGGATATGGTGGTCGAGCATGAAATTGATCAATGCCCGTTCCAGCGCGGCGCCCCTGCCGGTGTAAACCGGAAAGCCGGAGCCGCTTAGCTTGGCGCCCCGGGCCAGGTCCAAAAGCTGGTTCTGCTCAGCCAGCGCCAGATGGTCACGGGGCTCGAAATCAAAGCTGGGCTTGCTTCCCCACTCGCGGATTACTATATTGGCAGATTCGTCAAATCCCACCGGTACTGAGGTATGCGGCACATTGGGAACGCGCAGCAGCTGGTTTTCCATGCTGGTGTTGGCCTCGTTCAGGGAGCTGTTTATCGTCTTGATCTCTTCCGCCACCGCGCCCATCTCCTGCAGCAGTTCAGATACGTCTTCCCCGGCTTTCTTGTTTTGGGCGATGGTCTGGGAAACCTGGTTTTGCCTGGCTTTGAGCTGGTCGAAATCATACTGCAGCTTGCGCCGCAGCTCATCAACTTCCAGCAGGGCGTCCAGATCGGCCTTTTCATTTTTATTGCGGATCGCGTCCCGGACCAGGTCCGGATTGGCGCGGATAAACTTGATGTCCAGCATGTTCAGTTTCCTTTGCTTGCTTCCGCGGCGATGCCGATCATGGCGTGGAAGGCCTCATTTTGCAAGGACGCGCCGCCGATCAGGCCGCCGTCGATGTCTTCCTGCCGCAGCAGTTCCCGGAGGTTGGATGGTTTAACGCTGCCGCCGTAAAGGATGTGGATGTTTTGCGCGGTCTCCCGGCCATGGCGCTTTTGCAGCCAGGCGCGGATCAGGGCGTGAACTTCCTGGGCTTGGCCGGCGCTGGCGGTTTTGCCTGTGCCGATGGCCCACACGGGTTCATAGGCGATCACGGCTTCCTCTCCCGAGGGCATGTCAACCTGTTCAAAACAGCCTTCCAGCTGTCTCAGGATCACCTGCTCAGTGAGGCCTTGTTCGCGCTGCTCCAGTGTTTCACCTAGGCAGACGATCGGTCGGATCCCGTTTTCCCGCAGCCGCAGAAGTTTGGCGCGGATCAGGGCGTCCGTTTCCCCATGGTACTGGCGGCGCTCGGAATGGCCGATGATGCAGTGGCGGAGCCCCAGGGAGCGCAGTTGCGCCGCGGATACCTCTCCGGTGTAAGCGCCTTCCGCGTGACTGCTCACATCCTGGGCGGCCACGGCCACCGGCAGGTTCCGCAGGATGTTCTGGGCCTGCGCCAGATAAGGGAACACCGGCGCGATCAGGGGCAAAACCCCCTCCGGATCGTGATCTTGCAAATATCTGCCCAACTCCCGGCAGAACTGCTCCGTCTCGGAAGCGTCCTTGTTCATCTTCCAGTTGCCCGCGATGATGATCTTGCGCATGCTAAAACCGCCTGTCTTGTTATCTTTGAAAAATCACGCTGTTCCAAACCGCCGGATTCGTCAAGGAAATTGTGAGCGCGCCGCGGAAACAGCGCTAAGAAGCCGGAGAAAAGCAAACTCGCGCAGAGATTGGCCGGTATAAGATCCGGTTCGTTTGGCGCGGCTAACGATCCCCTGCCCGGATGAGGATCAGCCTGCCTGGCAGGAACTTATCAAATAGGAAAGGGCAACCAAAACGCCGGCGACGAGCAAAAACAGCGGAAAAAAAGTGATGCCGCGGCGGCGGTGCCTGGAGGCGGTTCCCAGTTGGTTGCGCAGCCGGATGATCAGCCAGCTGATCAGCAGGGAAAACAACACGATCAGCGCGATCTCCGCCAGGCGGGGCATGCGGCTGAGGCCCCTCGTGACGTTGAAGTTGTCTTCCAGGGTGCCTGCCATATCGGCCAAAACAGGTTGCAGGCGCCGCACGGCGGCCTCCGTGCCGCGCAGCGTGAAAGTGAGGCTGCGTCCCTCACCGTTCAGCGTGAGGGAATGATAGCTCCAGCTGTCTGGCCGGCCCCGCTCGGTGACGCTGGCCGTGAGGACCAGCATTTTTTTCAGGCCCTGCCTCACAACGCTGGTTTCCAGGTTTTTCACCATGGCGCTCGGAGGCAGCAGCATGGTTTGAAATCGCTGCTCCAGAAGGTTCATGGCGTCGGTGTCAAATTTGTCTATCTGCGGGCCCAGATTCACCAGGATAGTCCCGGAATCCTCTCCCTCAGTGTTTTCCAGAAACGCGGCCTTGATCTCCAGACTGTCTATCTGGTTCAGGATGAAATTGGTGTGCGAATTTGCCAGCGCGATGCTGTCAGCGCCGGCGGGAAGAAGGTCTGCGCGCGCCGCGGCGGTGTTGCTCCGGTCCACACTTTGCCACGCCCGCGGATAATCGTGCGCGAAATTCAGCGTGCTTCTGTAGCGCGTCATGTTCTGCGGAGTGGTTTCCGCGGGTAAAACGCCCCCACTGCCCATCCAGATGATGAGCCCTAAGATCAAGCCGGTTGGCAGCCTGCCAGATTCCGTCCACTGTTTGCCTCTGAAATTCATTGCCTAAACCTCGTGTAACTGTTACTTTGATTACACGCATTGTTTTTTGCTCTTCGATATTTGTCAACCTAAATATCCCCCCGGCAAGGAATCCCGCTGTCGGAATGGGTGTCCGCGCCCTTGATCAGGCTGGTTTCAGGTCCATTAATCCGCTTCCTGGGTCGGCCAGGTCAAGAGGTCCCGGTTTACCAGCATGTAATATCCGCCTCCGCTCAGCAGAGCGTGAGCGAAGCTGTACCGATAGCGGCGAACTCAAGTCCTACCGCTGATTTGCCCCGGTCATTATCCCCGGCCGGTCCGGGGCCAGGTCAGAACAGCCCGCTGATGTCTCCATCCCCTTCCACGTCAATGGTTTCGGCGGAGGGATGTTTCGGCAGTCCGGGCATGCGCATGATCTCGCCGGTGATCGGCACCAGGAAGCCCGCGCCACTGGCGATCACGATCTCGCGCACCGTCACCAGAAAATCCTTGGGCCGGCCGATCAATTCGGGGTTGTCGGAGAGCGATTTCTGGGTTTTAGCTATGCAGATGGGCAGTTTGTCGTAGCCGTATTTGTTGATCTTTTTCAGGTCGGCCTTGGCGTCGGCTGTGTAGTCAACTTTCTGTGCCCCATAGATCTGGCTGGCCACGGTGAAGATCTTGTCCTCCACCGGGCTGGCCCAGTCGTAGAGGCTGTGGTAGCGGCAAATGGCCTTGTCCACCATGCCGATCACCTGCTGCGCCAGTTCCAAGCCGCCTTTCCCGCCCTCGGCGTGGAAATTCGTGACGGAGGACTCAAAACCCTGGGAGGCCACAAAGTCGAGCACCAGCTTGATCTCTTCTTCCGTGTCGCTGGGAAAGCGGTTGATGGCCACGATCGACTTCATGCCGAATTTGTTGATGTTTTCCAGATGCTTGGCCAGGTTTTCCAGTCCGGCCTCCACCGCTTTGGGATCGGGTTCGTTGATGTCCTTCAATTTCTTGCCGCCGTGCAGCTTGAGCGCCCGGATCGTGGCCACCAGCACCACGGCGTCCGTGCAAAACTGGCCGTAGCGGCACACCAGGTCAAAAAACTTTTCCGCGCCCAGGTCAAAGCCGAAGCCCGCTTCCGTGACCACGTATTCCGAAAGGCGCAGCGCGGCTTTGGTGGCGATGATGGAGTTGGCGCCCTGGGCAATGTTGGCAAAAGGCCCGCCGTGCACGAAAGCCGGTGTGTTTTCCGTGGTCTGAACCAGGTTTGGCTGCAGCGCGTCTTTCAGCAGGGCGGCGATCGCGCCTTCGTAACCAAGCTGTTTCACGTGCACCGGTTCGCCGGAATGGCTGAAGCCCACGGTGATGTTGCCGATCCTTTCCTTCAGCTCCTCCATGTTGTTGGCCAGGCAAAGGATGGCCATGATCTCGCTGGCGGGCGTGATGTCAAAACCGTCTTCGCGCGGAAAGCCCTGTTTGCTGCCGCCCAGTCCAATCACGATCTTGCGCAGCATGCGGTCGTTCACGTCCAGCACCCGTTTCCAGGTGATGCGGCGGGGATCGAGGTTCAGCTCGTTGTCGTGGTAGATATAGTTGTCCACCAGTGCGGCCAAGGTGTTGTTGGCGGTGGTGATGGCGTGAAAATCGCCAGTGAAGTGCAGATTGATGTCCTCCATGGGCAGCACCTGGCTCCAGCCGCCGCCGGCCGCGCCGCCTTTGATGCCGAAAACCGGGCCCAACGAAGGTTCACGGATGGCCACGATCGATTTTTTGCCGCTAAGGTTCAGCGCCTGGGAGAGTCCGATGGAGACGGTGGTTTTTCCCTCTCCGGCGGGGGTGGGGGTGATGGCCGAAACCAGGATCAGTTTCCCGGGGGGATTGTCTTTGATCCTCTCCAAAGCTGAATAGCGGACCTTGGCCTTGTACTCTCCGTAATGTTCCAGGTCCTCAGGTTTCAGGCCGATCCCGGCCGCGATGGAGTCGATGGGTTCCAACTTTATCTGACGCGAAATTTCTTGGTCCGTAGGCATGATGGTGCTCCTTCCCTGCTGTTTTTCAGATAATTTAGCCGCGTTTTCGGATCAGGCAAACCCGGTCGCTCCACCGGGTCGCCCCCAATATCAATACGGTATCAATACGGAATCAATACGGATTTCATCCGTATTGATTCCGTATTGATACCGTATTGATATTGGGGGCCAAGTGGGTTTTTACCAGGATCCCCGGTTTGAGATTCTGGTGGAATTTCAGGTTGGAAGTTTGGAATTCTGAACCAGACGCTGCCGGGATAGGCAATTCCCCGCCCCGGGGTTTCAGGTTGAAACTACTTCTTGAAGACCAGGGAAAGCAGCCGGGAGACGGCCAGGAAACCCAGATTGAGCACCAGCACATAGACCAGGATGCCGTAAAAGGTGGCCAGCCCGTTTTCCAAGCCATCCATCAGATTCAGGGAAAACTCGCCCAGCCAGGCCGTGAGCAGGTTGAAGACCACGATCACCTGGATTATCACTATTAGGGCGGGTCTGATGTGGCCGAGGTCCAGGTCGCTGAGGTTGATATTGGTGCTGATCGCGAAGCTCAGATAGAGGAACAGCGCGGTTTTCCAGCTGAGGGCGGAGAAGATCTCACTGAAGATCCGCAGCGCGTTCGCCAGGCTGTTCAGCAAAAAGGCGGGAATGGCCTGCAGCTGCTGCATCAGCCCGGCCTGGGCGTCCAGGGCCTCCATGCCCTGAAATGATGTTTGCAGCAGCCAGCGGGACAGCAGCCAAACCACCACGCTGCCCAGAATGATGGGCCCGATGCCGATGAAGAGGTTGCCCACCCTGTGGTAGAGGTTGTTCTGGTTCCAGCTGTGCTGCACCTGGCCGTGGCTGCCGCCGCTGGCATCAGGGTCGAAGAGCACGATGCGCGTGATCCGGTGCCCGAACAGCACGGCGAAAACGGCGTGGCCCAGCTCGTGCACCGGGATGCTCAGCCAGCCGAACAGCCACAGATAGGCCTTTCCGCCCAGCAACCGCCAGGCGTTTTTCAGCAGATTCCTGTTGATCAGCTGGATCAGCCAGCCCAGCAACAGCGTGAGCGCGAACAGAAAGATGAACTGCCTCAGGCTGAGCAGCAACACCAGCTTCAGATACTCCAAAGCATTGGCCAGGATGGCTCTGGCATCCATGCAAAGGCCTCCCGTCAAAATGTTTCAGGCGAACCCTTTCCGGCGCGGCTGGGGACGCCGGCCTCAGAGCCTGGCCTGTCTCAGATCTTTACGCCGCCACCCTCCATTCCTGTCAAGCTGTTTCGCCAGGCATCCAGGCAACGGCCTTCAAACATGGCCTCGGATGGGAGGATGGTCATCTTACTCACAGAAATCATCCAGACAGGATTCTGTGAGCTTTTGTACGCGGAGTGGAAGCCAAACATGAATCCAGAGCTTTGAAGAACTTTGATTTCACTTCCAAACCCTCCGGCGCAGAGCAAACTTGACATTTTTCCGCGTGTGGACGATGCGGTTTCTAAACACTTTTACGTGAAAGGAACTCACCCATGATAACTGTATATGTGAACGGAAAAGCCACCCAGGTGGCCAAAAACACGATGGTTTTGCACGCCTGCACCAAAGCTGGCTACAAGGTCCCCACGCTTTGCTACCACGAGGACCTGCCGGCTTTCGGCAACTGCGGGGTGTGCATGGTGCAGATCAACGGCAAGGCCCTGCGGGCCTGTTCCACGCCCTGCGAAGAGGGCATGCGGATCCGCACCACCGGCAACGACCTGCTCAAGCTGCGCCGCGAGGCGGTGGAGATCATCCTCTCGAACCATCCCAACAACTGCCCGGAATGCGTGAAAAACGGACGCTGCGAACTGCAGGACCTGGCGCAGGAACTGGCGATCCGCCACATGAGCCTCAAGCACATGAAACGCCCCTATCAGAAGCGGGACGAATCGTCGCCCTCGATCACGCTGGACCCCTCTTATTGCGTGGTTTGCGGGCGCTGTTCCTACGTTTGCAACGAGATCCAGGACGTGCACGCGCTGGAAAACTGCGAGCGGGGTTTCAACACCTTTGTGGGCCCCACATTCGGGCGCAAGCTGGAGGAAAGCGAGTGCGTGAAATGCGGCCAGTGCTCGGCTTATTGCCCGGTGGCCGCCATCTATGAAAATGACGATTCGGACGCGCTCTGGAAGGCCCTGGACGACCCGGAGCTGGTGCTGGTGGCGCAGGAAGCGCCGGCGGTGAGGGTGGCCCTGGGCGAGGAATTTGGCCTCAAACCCGGGCACAACGTTGTAAAGAAAATGTACACCGCGCTCAGGGAACTGGGTTTTCACTACGTGTTCGACACCAATTTCGGCGCCGACCTCACCATCATGGAAGAGGCCAGCGAGTTCGTGCGCATCTTTAAAGACCATCCGGAGGATTTTCCGCTCATCACCACCTGCTGCCCCTCCTGGGTGGATTATCTGGAAAAATTCCATGCCGACCTCATCCCCCATTTTTCCTCCTCCAAATCTCCGCACCAGATGGTGGGGACCATGGTGAAAACCTACTGGGCGGAGAAGATGGGCCTCGATCCCAAGAAGATCTTCCTGGTCTCGGTGATGCCCTGCACCGCCAAAAAGCACGAAATTGAGCGCATGGAGGACATGTACGCCTCCGGCTGCAAGGATGTGGACCTCACCATCACCACCCGCGAACTGGCCCGCATGCTGAAAACCCGGGGCATCGACCTGCCTCATCTGGAGGATGGCGAAGCCGACAACCCGCTGGGTGAATACAGCGGTGCCGGCACCATTTTCGGCGCTTCCGGCGGGGTGATGGAAGCCGCTCTGCGCACGGCCTACAGCTTTGCCACGGGGCACGATCTGGAGGATCCCTGCATCAAATTCACCCGCGGCGCCCAAGGCATCAAAAAAGGCAAGATCGAGATCCTGGGCCGGGAGATCAGGATTGGCGTGGCTTCCGGCCTGGGCAACGTGGGCAAGCTGATGAACGAGATCCGTGACGCCAGGAACGCCGGCAAAGAGCCGCCTTACCACTTCGTGGAGGTGATGGCCTGCCGCGGAGGCTGCGTGGGAGGCGGCGGACAGCCCTACCGGTCAACAAACCGGGTGCGGATGCAGCGCGCCAAAGGCCTCTACGCCGAGGACCTGCATATGGAGCGGCGCGAATCGCACAACAACCCCTCCATCCAGAAGGTTTACAGGGAATTTTTGGGTGAGCCGAACTCCCCCAAAGCGCGCAAACTGCTTCACACCAGTTATATAGCCCGGCCCATCAGCCTGCTGCCCAAAAAATCCTGAGCCGCCGCCGGCTCCTGCCAAGCCCCTTCAGTCACGCCGCTGGCTTGTCACCCGCGTGATCCCCGCATCAGGTGCGGGAATCAGGCGAGAGGCGGGCCAGTCGCGTATCTGCAGGGGATCGGGACCCTACAACCCCAGGGGGGCGATGGAGCGGTCGAAGTAGCCGTGCACCTTGGCGATGGTGAGGCCGTAATTGGTGATCGGCACCCCGCGCCTCTGGGCTTCAACGATGCGGCGGCTCATCTCCATCTGATTGAGCATGCAGGCGCCGCAATGCACGCAGAGCGCGTATTCCTCCAGGTTGGGCGGGAAATCGTGGCCGGCGTAGGTTTCGAAGATCAGGTCCTTTTTGGTGTATTCCCTCAGCCAGCGGGGCAGCTTCACCCGGCCAATGTCGTCCTTCTGAACGTGGTGGGAACAGGCTTCCGCGATCAGGACCCTGTCGCCGTCCTTCAGCTTGTCGATCTGCCGGATCCCCTCCGCCAGGATGCCCAGATCGCCCTTGTAGCGGGCAAAGAGGATGGAGAAAGTGGTTAGTTTCACGCTCGGAGGCAGGTCCCGCACCACCAGTTCGATGGCCTGGGAATCGGTGATCACGAGGTCCGGATCCTCTTTCAGCGCGGCCAAAGCCTGCTTGAGTTCAAATTCCCGCACCACCAGGGGCACCGTGCCGCTGTCCAGCAGATCGCGCAGCACCTGCACCTGCGGCAGGATCAGCCTGCCTTTGGGGGCCGCGGAGTCGATCGGCGTCACCAGGATCACGCGCTCGCCGGGTTTCACGATATCGCTCACCAATGGCCGGTCCTCTTTCAGATGCGCCGGCGCCAGTTCGATCAGCTTTTCCTTGGCCGCCAGGATGTTCTCTTTGTGGCTGGCAGAGACGGGAACCCAGTCCAGCCCGTGTTTCAGGCAATAATCCAGATTGGCGGGAGCGGGCGCGCGGAGGTCCTGTTTGTTGAAGGCCACCAGCAGCGGGATCTTCATCCCGCGGATGCGCTGCAGGAACTCCAACTCGCTGGCGGAAAAGGGGTTGCCGTCGTTCACGAAGATGGCCATGTCCGTGCGGAAAAGCACGCGGAAGGTTGCCTGCACGCGTTTTGAGCCCAGCTCGCCGGTATCGTCCAGGCCGGCGGTGTCGTAAAAGGTCACGGGGCCCAGGGGCAAGAGCTCGTAGCGCTTGTCCACGGGATCGGTGGTGGTTCCCGGCGTGTCCGAAACTATGGCAATTTCCTGGTTGGTGAGGGCGTTGATGAGGCTGGATTTGCCGCTGTTGCGGTTTCCCAGCAGAGTGATGATCAGGCGTTCGCCGCGGGGGGTGCTGCTCATTGTTCCTCGGTGAATGTTTCTTTGTATCTACAGGATAACGCGCCTTGATCACTTTGTCAAGCCCCGTCCGGACGAGTTAACTTCACAACGAAGGCATTGCTCTTTGAAGCGTAACGCGGATCTGCGTAATTCGTTCTTGACAACTTGGAAAAGGTTGGAAAGCTGGAGTTCTTACATCAAAACAGCCACAGGAGCCCAAATTGGACGATATCAAGGGAATCCGCACCATAAACCTGCAAGAGGCCGACCCGGACAAGTTGCGCGCACAGCTGCGCCACTATTTTCACCAGACCTGCGACATTGAGGAAAGGCTCTATGACAGCCTGGCCGACGACTCCGTGTTCTATCTGCGGGCTGATCCGCTGCGCCATCCGCTGGTCTTCTATCTGGGCCACACCGCGGCATTTTACATCAACAAACTCATCATCGGCCGCGTGATCGGAAAGAGGCTCAACCCCGCCTTCGAATCGATGTTCGCCATCGGCGTGGACGAGATGAGCTGGGACGACCTCAACGAAGCGCATTACGACTGGCCCTCCATCCCGGAGGTGAGGAACTACCGCGATCTGGTGCGCGCCAGGGTGGACAGGCTCATCTCCGAACTGCCTTTGGACGAACGCGGCATCACCTGGAACAGCCCCTGGTGGGGCGTGATCATGGGTATCGAACACCAGCGCATCCATCTGGAAACCTCGTCCGTGCTGATCCGCCAGCTGCCCCTGGACAAGGTGCGCCAGCTTGATTTCTGGGCTGCCTGCCCCGAAAGCGGAGCGGCGCCGCGGAACGAATTGCTGCCGGTGGAGGGCGGCACCGTGAAGCTGGGCCGCGACGACAGCGATCCCTGGTACGGCTGGGACAACGAATACGGCTCCGCGGCCTTTGTGGTGAAGGATTTCAAGGCCTCCAAACATCTGGTCTCCAACGCGGAATTTTTGGAATTCATCGAAGCCGGCTGCTATCAGAAGGAAGAATACTGGACCGAGGAAGGCTGGTCCTGGCTGAGCTGGCAGCAAGCCACTTTGCCCCGCTTTTGGAGGAAGAACGGCTCCGGCTACCGCCTGCGCCTGATGGCCAGTGAGATACCCTTGCCGGAAAACTGGCCCGTGGAGTGCAACTACCTGGAGGCCAAGGCTTTCTGCAACTGGAAAGCAAGGCAGGCCGGCCTCCCCATCCGCCTGCCCAGCGAAGAAGAGTGGATGTTGCTCAGAGACAGCTGCGTGAATACCGACCAGCCGCTCTGGGACAGGGCCCCGGGCAACATCAACCTCGAAGGGTGGGCTTCCTCCTGCCCCGTGGACCGCTTTGCCTTCGGCGATTTTTACGACGTGATCGGCAACGTCTGGCAGTGGACGGAAACGCCAATTTACGCCTATCCCGGCTTCAAGATCCATCCCATCTACGATGACTTCAGCGTTCCCACCTTCGACGGCCGGCACAACCTGATCAAAGGCGGTTCCTGGATCTCCACCGGCAACGAGGCGCTGCGCAACTCCCGCTATGCCTTCCGCCGCCATTTCTACCAGCACGCCGGTTTCCGCTACATCGCCAGCGACGCGCCGCTGATCGAGCACGACGAGCCGCACGAATCCGACTCCGCGATCATCCCCTGGTGCGATGCCAACTGGGGAGACAATCCTCTGGGCGGCAAGAACATCGACGCCCGGCTGGTGGAAATTCTGCAGCCCTGGACCGTGCCTCTGAAAGGAACCAAGGCCCTGCATCTGGGCTGCAAAACCGGACGCGCCAGTTTTGAACTGGCCAGGACCTTCGGCTCTGTGACCGGCTTGGATTTCACCACCCGGCTGATCCGTCTGGCCACTCAGATGAAGGAAAAGGGCTACATCCGCTATCTTCGGAACAACGAAGGAGAGATCCAAAGCTATGTGGATAAGGCGCTTGCGGACTTTGATCTGGAAGCGACCGCCCCGCGGGTGGAATTCTGGCAGGCCGATGTTTCCAACCTCATGGCCAAGTTTGGCGGCTACGACTTCATTCTGGCCGAGAACGCGGTCGAGGGTGCCATCAATCCCGGGCGTTTCCTGCGTGACATTCACAAGCTTCTGAATTCCAGAGGGATACTGGCCATCGCCGACGGCTACGCCTGGGATCCTGAAATCACCCGGGCGGAAGACCGCATCGGCGGATTCCGCAAGGACGGGGAGCCCTTCAGCGCTTGGGAGGGGATCAAAGACATTCTTGACCAAGAGTTTGACCTGATCGCCGAGCCGGTGGATCTATGGCAGACCCTGAGGCTTGAAGAACGCCGCCACACACTCCATAAGTTGCAGCTAAGCATCTGGCAAAAGAGGGTTTGATGCGCTGGATGGGGCTGGCGCTGCTGCTGTTTGGAAGCATCTTCCTGGCCGCGGAAACCGTCCAGATCGGCACGGGCTCGCTGGTGAACCAGCGTCTGCCCATCGAGCCTTTTGCCGCCTTCAGTTACTCGCAACAGCTCTACCGGGCCGAGGACATCGGGTTCATCGGTTCCGTGAGTTCCGTCTCCCTGCAGTACAACTTGCCCAGCGTTTACTTCGCGGGCAGCAGCATGGAGTGGAAACTCTATCTGGGACACACCCAACGCGGGCGTTTGGATGCCTGGGTGCCGCTGGACAGCCTGGTTTTGGTGTTCGAAGGAGTTTTGGACGAAGCCCAGTTTTCGGGCGGGATTCCCGGCCAGGGTTGGCTGCACATCCCTCTGGACACGGTTTTTCACTATAACGGCAGCGACAATCTGCTGCTCGCGGTGGATGAAAACGATCCCGATGCCGGCTCCAACGCCGACGATTTCTTATGCACCGAAGCCGCGGAAGTGCGGGGCCGCGTTTTTGCCAGCAACACCCTGAACCCTGATCCAGCCGCTCCTCCGCCGGGACCTGAAAACATCTACCCGCGTCTGGCCTATCCCAATCTGCGGCTGGAGATCACACCCTTCAGCCTCACACCCTGGCACCCCCTGCCGGCCGATCAGGCCGCCGGAGTGTCTGTCCTCACGCAGCTGCAGTGGCAAAGCAACGCCTCGCTTTTCGATCTTTGGCTGGGTCCGAGCCCGGACGCGTTACAGCTTATGGGACAAGGGCTTGATTCCCCGCAATGGACTCCGCAGCTGCCTCTGGAAATGCTCACCACCTATCACTGGCAGGTGGTGGCTCACGCGGAAGGACAAACTTACCCCGGGCCGGTCTGGAGTTTCAGCACCGCCGGCGAGGGCATCGGACCACCTCAAAACCCTAGCGCCTACTACATCACAGACCACGTTCAACTGGCCTGGCAGCCGCCGCTTGAAGGCGAACCCGTGCTCTACCGCGTGATCCGGAACGGCGTGTTTCTGGCTGCCACGCAGGAACTTGGCTATCAGGATTATGAAGTTGGGCCAGGCCAGGTCTTGTATTATTACCTGTTGGCCCAAAACCACCTGGGCGAACTTTCCGACCCCTCCAACACCGTCACCGTGCACATTCCGGACCTCATCCCCGATCTCATATTGCAGCAGGGTTTTGAGGCCTGCGCCTCCTTCAGCCAGGTCATTCCGGGCTGGCAAAACCTCGATCTGGACTCTTCCCCCACCTGGGCAACCTGGCCGGTTCCGGGTCTGGGCGAACCTCTGGCCTGGTTGGTGTTCCCGCCGGGGCAACTAAACCCTCCCCAAACCGGTCTTGAGGCCCACAGCGGAGCGGTGATGGCGGCAGCTTTCTGCGTGCAGACCCCACCCAACAACGACTGGCTGATCTCTCCGCGCGTACAGCTGGGCTCCGCTCCCGGCCTGAACTTTTGGGCCCGCTCCCACACCGCGGATTACGGCCTGGAGCGGCTGCGGGTGCTGATCTCCACCACGGGCGCCGATCCTGCCGGATTCACAACTTTGAATGCCGGTAACTGGCTGGCCGTGCCGGCGGACTGGACCGCATACAGCTATGACCTCGGCGCCTGGCAGGGCCAAAGCGTCCATCTGGCCTTCAACTGCGTTTCCTGGGATGCCCTGGCGCTCTATCTGGACGACGTCGTGATCACTGGTGAGGGTGGCTATGTGGCTGTGGATGAGGAAATTGCGTCGCCGGATGAGTTCCAGGTTTTTCCCAACCCCTCGCGAGGCGGTTTCCGCGTGGAATCAGCAGGAAAAACACCTTTCAGCCTCAGCCTTTACGATCTGCGCGGCCGCGAACTCTTTTCCACGCGGAACGTGAGCGGCTTCAACAGCGCGGAGCACTCTCTGCGCCTGGCCGCGGGGATCTATTTTCTGCGTCTGGATGCGGGCGGGCACAGCCAGTTCAAGCGTCTGGCCGTGATCAAATGAAAAGCTATGTCCTGCCAGATGTGGAGGCTTTCCTCGACGGGCTGCTCCAAGACAGGAAATTCAGCGAGAACATCGTCACCCGCCAGTCTTTGGAACCGGTGGAGGCCGTCTGGGCTGACTTTCCGCCCCAAACAAGGCCGGAACTGCTCTCCCTGCTGCGCGAACAGGGCATCGACCGCCTCTTTGCGCATCAGCGGGAAGCCATCGATGCCGCGCTGGGCGGGGACAATCTGGTGCTCAGCACCGGCGTGGCCAGCGGTAAAAGCCTCTGCTACCAGTTTCCCATTTTACAGGAACATCTCCTGAACCCCGCCAGCCGGGCCCTGCTGCTTTTCCCCACCAAGGCGCTGGCCCAGGACCAGGCCCAGAAAATGCTGGCGCTGGCGGAAGCTCTGGCCCGCCACAACCCCAAAGCGCCGAAACTGAACTGCTCCATCTACGACGGCGACACCGCTTCCGAAACCCGGCGCCGCATCCGCAACCAGGCCGGGCTGATCTTTTCCAATCCGGACATGCTGCATCTGGGCATCTTGCCCAATCACACTCTCTGGAGCAGCTTTTTCGCCCATCTGCGCTGGGTGGTGATCGATGAAGTGCACATCTACCGCGGGGTGTTTGGCTCCCATTGTGCCAACGTTTTGCGCCGCCTGCGGCGGATCTGCGCCCTCTACGGCGCCCGGCCCCAGTTCATCTGCACCTCCGCCACGGTGGCCAACGCCCGCGAGCTGGCCGAGGAACTGCTGGAAAGCCCTGTGCGCCTGATTGACAGGGATGCGTCGCCACACGGCCGGCGGGAATTCCTGATCGTGAATCCGCCCATCGTGGATGCCGCCCTGGGCATCCGGCGCAGCGCCATGCTGGAATCCACCTTTCTGGCCAAACGCTGGCTCTACGGCCGCGGCCAGGCCATCATCTTCTGCGGGCCCCGGCGCAGCGTGGAGATCCTCTTCCTCTACCTCAGCGGAGAAAGCGCATACAAGGACCGCGTGCGCAGCTACCGCAGCGGTTATCTGGCTGCCCACCGCCGCGAGATCGAAAAAGAGCTGCGCGAAGGCACGATCGGCCTGGTGGTTTCCACGAACGCGCTGGAACTGGGGATCGACATCGGCGGGCTGGACGCCGTGTTTTTGAACACCTATCCCGGCACCATCTCCGCCACCCGTCAGCAAGCCGGCAGGGCAGGCCGCAAGGGCAACACAGCCCTCGCCATTTTGGTGGCCAGCGCCAATCCGCTGGACCAGTATATCTGCCAAAACCCCCGCTACCTTTTCGACAACAATCCCGAACACGCCCTCATTTCCCCGGACCACCGCGAGATCCTGCAAAGCCAGCTGCTCTGTGCCATCCACGACCTCGCCCTGCTGGAAAGCGAAGGCTTTGGCAGCCTGGGCCCGGAGCACATCTTCCCCCATCTGGAAGTGCTGGTGCAAGAAGGAAAGGTGCGCAAGGCCGGCCCGCGCTACATCGGCGTTCCGGAGGCTTACCCCGCCGCGGAGGTCTCGCTGCGCAACATTTCGGACCAGGTGCAGATCCTGGCCGGCGAGGAACTCATCGGCTGGGTGGACGGCGCCAGCGCTCTCTGGATGGTGCATCCGGGCGCCATCTACCTGGACCGCGGCGAAACCTGGCTGGTCACCAAACTCGACCTCGAGCAGCGCAAGGCTGAGATCGAAACCGCGGACGTGAATTATTTCACCCAAACCACTCGCGACACCGAGATCGAGGCCCACGCCCTCATGAACCGCCAGCCAACTCATGGCGCGGACAAGTATCTGGGCCGGGTGACCGTTACCACCACCATCACCGGCTTCAAAAAACTCAAATTCTACACCCAGGAGATAATCGGCCGCGAACCGCTGGACCTGCCTCCCACAAGGCTGCAAACCGTGGCCTGGTGGATCGGCCTGGCCGATAAAACCGTCGCCCGGGTGAAGGCCCAGGGCCTCTGGAATGTGGAAAAAAACGACTACGGCAAGGACTGGGGGCTGATCTCCGCTGCCGCGCGTAAACGCGACAACTTCATCTGCCAGCACTGCGGCCTGGCCGAAACCGAAACCGCCCACCACGTCCACCACCTCGTCCCCTTCCGCAAATTCGCCAGCGCGGAGGAGGCCAACGCGCCCGCCAATCTGGTGACCCTCTGTCCCCGCTGCCACCGCCTCGCGGAGCAGAATGTGCAGATTCAGAGCGGGATCGCCGCCCTCGGTTACCTGCTGGTGAACCTGGCTCCCTTCTTCGTGATGTGCGATCGCAAGGACATCGACGTCTTCTGCGAGGACAATTCACCCCTGGCCGGAAACCGGCCCGCCATCCTCATTTACGACAACATCTCCGACGGCATCGGCCTCTCGCGCAAGCTCTTCGACCTTCATGACCAGGTGCTGAAAGCAGCCCTGGAACTTGTTTCCAAATGCCCCTGCCAGGATGGCTGCCCCTCCTGCGTGGGGCCGGTGGCGGAAAACGGCGCCGGGGCCAAGGAACACGCCCTCGCCATTTTGAAAGAACTGGTGCCTGATCCTTTCGCGCCTGAAGCTTCGGGCCAGGAGTAAAACCATGAAAGTGCTAAGTGTTTGCGGTGTTTGCTGTTCCACCGACTGCCGGGCCTATAAAGCCGAATGTGAAGGCTGCGTGGAACTGGGTGGAAAAATTCCCTGGGCCGTTTTTTACAACCAGGAATACTGCCCCATCTTCCAATGCGTGAGGGACAAAGGCCTCTCCTCCTGCGCCGAATGCGGCGAAGCGCCCTGCCAGGTCTGGCAAGCCACCCGCGATCCGGATGCCTCGGATGAGCAGTTTGCCGCCGACCTCGCCAACCGGCTGAAAAACCTCAAAAGCCTGATCGACACATAGCAGTGGGAAACCATCCCTCCTGCTGCTGATTGTTCACGCCGACCTGCGGACAAACCCGGTGCGCGGCCTCCTGTCTTGATGGCGTAGAAGAGGCGAAGCGCCCTCTCACCAGATATCAGCCCATTCAGCGACGGCCCGATTTATCTCTTCGCAACTTTTATCCGTCATATCATTGAAGGGCGCGAAATCGCGAAATTCCTGCAAGTTATCGGCATCAATAAAATCCGGGATCGCAGTCAAAGCCTTGAACTCCGTGAACTTGCAGGTATAGATCATGCCGTCGGTGATGTCTCTCAGCCTGAAATCCTCGTAACCCAGAGCGTAGTAACTATCATCAGTCAGTTCGCCCGCGGGGCTGTCTTTGATATCAAAAGCCAATTCAGAGAAGCGCGGGCCGATGATATCCCCGATGATACCACCGCCGGGGGCCTGTGGAGGAGCGTCGAACTCCTGGCTGTCCCAGGGATCGTAAAAGCAGACGTTGCAAACCGCTTCTCCATATTCGTTATGGACATGGTTGCCAAAACGGACTTTATTGAACCCGGCAAACACTTTATGCCCACCCTCCCTGGTGAAATCCGGTTCGCGATAGCGGGTGAAGGCGTGATGGGAACCCATGATGCCCAAAACCTTGGTGACGCCTGGTACGTGGAAACTTTTCAGCGCGCGCAGCCAGTTTTTTTCATCGCAATCCTGCCAGATCAGTTTGATCTCCCCGGCGTTGGGCTGGCGCTTTTGTTCCCGGCATATCTTATTGTACAGCTTCCAATTGTATGGATCGTTCAAGCCGATGCAGCGGATTTGCCTGTCCGGGGGATTCCTGCGGTTTTGTTCCCAGATCAACCTGTAGATGTCCAGATACTCCCGGTATCCCCAAAACGCATCTTGACGGAGCAAGATCAGCTTTGCCAAAGGTAGGTCGAACTGCTCTTTGCCCAGCAACGCGTCGATGAGAGCTTGATCTTCCCTGCGTCCAAATTCTGTGGCGATCAGGTTTACGCCATGCTCCGGCAGGAATGGTATCAGCCGGTGATACAGCTCAGTTTGCTGGCGGATGTAGTGCATCTCACCCAAAAGCACGATCTCGTGCTTCTCAAATTTATCCAGCACATAGTCCAGCGGTGCTTTGCCCTGGTTCAAAAGATAGTCCTTCAGTTCTTCGTGCACGATGATTCCTCCCCGTAATGCTGATTTTTTGATCGTGTAAAATGGTTACAGGTCGCCATTGCATTTACAGTATATTTTATTCCAAATGTGTCAAGCAGAATATTGAGTTATCACAAGGTTTTTTGAAAATGCTTATTCCTTGGGTCGCTCCCAATATCAATACGGTATCAATACGGAATCAATACGGATGAAATCCGTATTGATTCCGTATTGATACCGTATTGATATTGGGAGCCATGGAGGATCTGTCCTATTATAAAGTATCACCCAAACTTGCAACTGGGTATCACCTGTCACAGTGGTCGTAACTGTTTATTGGTTCGTGAGATGAATAGGACTGACTTTAGACTGTGTCACAGTGGTCTTTGGACTTTTTTGGACTTTTCAGTATCAGGGTTTTTGCAAATTTGGACTCATTTCAGGGTGTTTTCAGACCATCGAATTTGGGAAAACTATTAGCTCATTTTTTGTGCTGCGCCAGTAGTGCTTTTGACCGCATCAGTAAATAACTCTCGGTCTGGACTGGGTCCATAAAACGGATTCTCAAGTCTTATTTGCAGATAACATGGTTATCTCTATCTATGGCAAATAGATGGGTTGCATTTTAGGGGATTTTTTAGTGTTGAGTCCCAAATGTTGGTGTAAATTCCAACTCATTGTTTCTCCGGTTGTTTGAGGGCATCTGATATCCCTCGTTACTCACAATCTATGTAAGGCCAAGCGACCAATTGCATTGTTTTCATCTTG
>Ga0265295_1002032_pt1 | contig 33455 bp, 42 predicted proteins | sample Munlansysbiofilm_FD_192503 | JGI IMG/M metagenome (GOLD analysis project Ga0265295, IMG submission 192503) | Leachate microbial communities from a municipal landfill in Southern Ontario, Canada - Methane capture system biofilm | ecosystem: Engineered > Solid waste > Landfill > Unclassified ... | reverse complement strand
AACATACGAGTGAACTCAATTTTACCCAATTTATGTCTATACTCAACCAATACGTGACAAGCGAAATTCCTCTAGTTTTACTTGACGAAGCGCAACTTTATTCCAATATATTAATGGAAAAAATCAGATTACTTTCCGATACGAGAAAAATCAAATTTGTGATAACACTGCATAAAACGGAAAAAGAGGATTTGATAGCAAAAGAGCATTTTCAAACGAGGATATGGGAAAGCATCGAACTTGAAAACGCATCAAGTGCCGAATTAAAAATTTACATACAAAAAAAACTTATGAAAGCCAACTGCTTCGACAGTGCAAATATGTTTCAAAATAAAAATATAAATCTTATCTATAAAATTACAAACGGCAATTATAGAGATACCAATAAACTTCTCTATACCCTTTTTGATATTTATGCGTGGTACGAACAAAACAATCCCGCAAAAATTTCTCTTAATCAAGTCTCAAATAAAATCATAGAGATGTCTGCTATTCATACAGGATTATTAGATGCTTAACGTTATTGAATTGGAAAACAGATGGAAAACGTATAAAATCAAATCGTTTATACCCCATGCCATAATCACGGCGAGCGTTCTTTTGATTAGCGTTGTCGGTTACTCTTTTTTGCAATCAAAAGAAAGCAATCAAGTATCCTCGCAAAAAAACGTAGTGTCGGAAACAATCGATACGAACACACATACGCAAAATGAAACTAAAACCGAAACTGCAGTAGTGCAGGAAACAAAAACCAAGCCGACGATCGTTGAGAATCAAGAGCCTTTGGCACAAAAAATCCCTTTAGGGATGCCAAAAGATGCTTCTGCCGATGCAAAGATGAAACTTGCTCCATCTCTTAGTTTCATCAACGAAATGAACAGTAATATTCCGTATTATCAAAATACGGAAGCTTCTCAAGCAACAAGCGACGCTCAAAACCTCTACCAATCACAAGAGCAAACACAAGAAGAGGTCATCGAAGAAAAAAACGAAGAGAAGATTGTTCAGGCAGAAGAGGTCAAATCAGTCAAAATCGAAAGAAAAAACACTCACGACGATATTTTGCAAGTGATTGAAAGATTCAAAAAATCTAATGACCCTGCCCTAAGTCTTTTTGTTGCAAAAAAATATTATGAGCTAGAGGATTATCACAAATCCTATAACTACGCTCTTATTACAAACGAACTCAATAACAACATAGAGGCAAGTTGGATTATTTTTGCCAAATCGCTTGTAAAACTCAACGAAAAAGAGATGGCATTAAAAACATTACGTCAATATATCGAGCATTCGGGCTCCAATCAGGCGAAATTATTGCTAGAAGAGATTAGAAACGGAAAATTCAAATGAAAATATTTTTACTTTTTTTACTAACTCTTTCCCTTTACGGCGACACGAAAACTGAAATGCTTCATTTGTTTCAAAATAAAAAATATGATCAGGTATGCAACTTAGGATTTGAAAATTTCACTGCCTACCAAAAGGATGAAGAGTTTATCTCTCTCTATGCTTTTGGGTGCCTCTACTCAGACTTTATCGATCGTCTGGCTATTCCGGTTGCAATGCTTAAATTTTCACCGGAAGCGCGTGCTAATGCAGCTTATTTTTCGACTATTTTAATGCAAAAGAAACTTCTCTTACATGCCATGAGCGACAATTACGATCTTTCGACTCTTAATCTGCCGACGACCGATTACGTTCTTTCAAAAGTCTTCGATCTCTACGCCAAACAAGGGAAGCATCCGCCAAGAGCTTTGTATCTCTTTGAAGACCCCGAAAATTCTAAGATCACTTACAAACTTTATCTTGAAAAAGATGAAAAACTAAATAAAATTATTATTGAAGAGTTTTATGATACAATAAGCGTAAAACGCCATATTTACTGGTAGGAAGCAATGGATAGAATAACTACGGACTTACTCGCAAACGGTTCCATTATGAAAGGGCAAGTCGATCGACTACTTGCCAAAGGGATCGATCCTAATCTTGTGTTGAGGGATATTACGCTTTCTGGATTTATGACGATGGATCGTTTGGTACGTTTCATTGTCGAGCAGATTAAAAAAGGTGTCTATGATCTCTCCATAATAGATAACTACGATTATATTAAAGAGAGCGTCGTTCTTGAGAAACTGGCACACGAGCTTAATTACTTGTTTATCGACCTTGATTCGATCGATATGGATTACAAGCTTACGCAAAGAGTCCCGTTGGCACAGCTTAAAAAACACGTTGCTTTACCTATCTCAGAGGATGAGATGAGCGTAACCGTAGCTTTTAGCGATCCGCTCGATATCACTGCACACGAAACAATCCAAAGGCTCTTTCCGAGAAAAATCCTTAAAGTAGCCGTTGCAACAAAAAAACAGATTAATGCGTATCTTTATAAGGTTGAACTCAAAGACAGCGTTAAGGGACTCGTCAAAAAAATCAGAGACGAACTCAACTCCATCAGCAATATCGAAGAGCAGCAAGAAGCTTCCTCCATCCTTATGCTTATCGATGTTGTGCTTAAATCTTGTATCAACGGGCGAGCGAGCGATATCCATATTGAACCGACGGAAAAAAACTGTGTCGTTCGCGGTCGTGTAGACGGAAAGCTTACCGAGATGTTCATTTTTGAAAAAGATATTTATCCCCCTATGGCGTCGAGGCTAAAACTTCTCTCTAATCTAGACATTGCAGAGAAACGCAAACCTCAAGACGGTCGTTTCTCTACCCTCGTCGGAGCACGCGAATATGACTTCCGTATCTCTACTCTTCCGATACTTTACGGCGAATCGATCGTAATGCGTGTCCTTGATAAACAAAAAGCACTTGTAAAGCTAGAAGACGCCGGTATGGATAACGGAAGTTACAATAAACTGCTTAAAGGGCTAAAAGCGCCTTATGGGATCATCCTTGTTACGGGTCCTACGGGAAGCGGTAAAACCACTACCCTTTACGGAGCGCTTAACGAACTAAGAAACGTCGAAGATAAAGTCATCACCGTTGAAGATCCCGTCGAGTACAGAATGAACCTGATCCAACAGGTACAGGTAAATGCGAAAGTGGGCTTAAGTTTTGCAGATGCTCTACGCTCTATTTTACGTCAAGACCCCGACAAAATCATGATCGGGGAGATTCGTGACCAAGAAACACTTGAAATTGCCATTAAAGCTGCACTTACCGGGCACTTAGTAATATCTACGCTCCACACGAACGATGCAATAAGCGCTATCCCGCGTATGGCCGATATGGGGATTCAACACTACCTTATTAGCGGTGCGCTAGTTGCTATTCAAGCACAAAGGCTCGTAAGAAAAATATGCCCTCATTGCAAGGTTGAAGAGCATCTCCCCGCTTCTATTTTAGACGAGATCAAAGAGTATATCCCCCACAATGCAAAATTTTATACCGGTAGCGGGTGTCGCGAATGCAACGACAGCGGCTTTATGGGAAGGGAGATGATTTGTGAGGTACTTAATATCTCTGAAGAGCTCTCTTCCTTAATTGCAAAAGGCGCATCTAAAGACGCCATACTCGAACAAGCACTTAAAGAGGGATTTGTATCGTTGTTTGAAAACGGAATCCAAAAAGCACTTGACGGTATCACGAGTATTCAAGAAATCTTAAAGGTAGCAAAATAATGAAATACTTTGTAGCAACAATACTCACAAAAGGGAAAAAAGAGCAAGTAGGTTTCTATGCCAACGATAGAAAAGAAGCCAACGATTATGCCAAACTCAAACATTCGGGGATGGTAATCAAGGTAACGGAAGCGCCCGAACCTATAGAAGCACGTTTGAAAAAGTTTCAAACAAATTTTATGCAAAACATTAAAAAACGCAAAATTAAGCCTGATGGACTAATTGCTGCTATTCGTCAGCTTGCCGTAATGACCAATGCAGGTATTTCGATTCACGACTCTTTAAGTGAAATCGCCAGTGCGACGGAAGATCAAAGTTTGAAATTTGTATTTGGAAAACTGGCAGACGATATCAATGCAGGACACTCCCTATCTACTGCCATGGAGGGATTCCGTTTTGAACTCGGGAATTTATCGTTGGCAATGGTGCAACTCGGAGAAAAAACGGGTAATCTTGATGAAGCACTTTATGCGCTTGCCGATATGCTTGAAGAGATTCGTGCCAATGTTATCAAATTTAAAAAAGCGATGGCATATCCGCGTAACGTTATGATTGCCATGGCGATTGCTTTTACCGTATTGATCTCCTACGTTGTTCCTCAATTTAAAGATATCTTTGAAGAATTAGGCGCAGAACTACCGATGCCGACACAAATTCTTTTAACCCTTGAATTTGTCTTCAATAACTACGGACCTTACGTTCTTGCTATTCTTTTCATTGCTTTTTCCACTTTTAAGTATATGATCAACAATTACACCCATATAAGGTTTCGCTGGCATGAAATTTTGCTTAAAACCTATCTGATCAAAAACCTGATTAAATATTCAACCCTTAGCCGCTTTACCCTTGTCTTCTCTGCGCTTATCAAAGCAGGTATCCCTATTGCGGAGGCTCTAGATACATCGATCTCAATGATCGACTCGTTGCCGCTCAAGGCAAAACTTTTAACTGTTCGCGGTGCCGTAGAAAAAGGAAGTACTCTTAACAAAGGTCTTAAAGAAACAGGACTTTTTGAGAATATGATTACACAGATGATCTCTGCCGGTGAGGATAGCGGTACCCTTGATGCGATGGTTTCCAAAGTAGCTGAATACTATAAAATGCGTTTTGATGCGATCATCGACGGTTTATCCGAGGCGATCGAACCTATCATGCTTCTTCTTATAGCGGGCATGGTTATTTTACTTGCTCTTGGTATTTTCTTACCTATGTGGGATATGGGGAACGCCGTACAAGGAAGATAACCGCTCGTATGCGCAAATAATATTTGCGCATACGAAGCTTCTACTCTTGTATTTTTATCTCTCTGGGCATTTTATGCAACAAAGTTTCGATCTCTTGTTTTGTTCCTCGCAAAGTGTATGTGGCATACAGGTCAAATTTTTTCTCTACAATCTCTATTTTTTCATGTGCACATTCGTACTCTACGAGTCGTGAAAAACTATACTCAAATTCTATAATTGTCACAATTTTTTCTCGATACTCTATCAAGCATGCCTCGACCATAACTTGGTTTACGCTGTCGCTGTATGCCCGCACCAAACCGCCCGTGCCGAGCTTCGTACCTCCGAAATAGCGCACGACGATTACTGCACAATTTATCATATCGGCTCCCGCCAAAACAAACAATGCAGGTTTACCTGCAGTTCCCTTAGGTTCACCGTCATCCGTAGAATATTCCACAATTTGACCAAAATCGTTACGGTATCTATACGCTACGACAAAATGCCTTGCTTTGGGATGTTTTTCTCTTAAAGATAAAAGTGTCTCTGCAAAAAGATGATACGGGGTCAGTACGGCGATAAATTTTGATTGTTTTACTTCAATAGAGGCTTCATAAGGGTGTGTAACTGTTTTCATTTCCATAATTTCCGCGTAATTAGCGGAAATTATGCCAAGTTCGTAAAGACTTTTTGAACATCTTCGTCATCTTCAAGTCTTTGCAAAATTTTATCGATATCTGCTTGTTGTGCTTCCGAGATCGAAACGGGAGTATTTGCCATTCTCTCCAAATTCGCTTTTTTGATCTCTACACCCAGACCTTCCAAAGCCTCGTTAAGTGTTCCGAAGCTTGTATAATCACCCGTAACAAGTACGACGCCCTCTTCCTCTTCGATCTCTTCGAGTCCGGCATCAATGAGGTCCAACTCTAGTTCCTCTATATCCATCCCCTCTTTAAGTGCAAACTCAAAAACGGCTTTTCTTGAAAACATAAATTCCAACGAACCGTTTGTAAGCATCTCGCCGCCGTTTTTGTTTAAAATGCTTTTTACGTTTGCCACGGTTCTTGTGTTATTGTCGGTTGCACACTCTATAAAAAGGAGCACGCCGTGGGGCGCTTTGGCTTCAAAGTTCACCTCGATCATATTTGCCGCATCTTTTGCCGTAGCTCTTTTAATAGCTGCCTCAATATTGTCTTTTGGCATGTTCTCCGCTTTGGCATTTAAAATAGCGGTGCGAAGTTTGGCATTCATATCGGGATCAGATCCACCCTCTTTGGCTGCCATCGTGATAATTTTTCCCAATTTAGGGAACAATGTAGACATTGCACCCCATCTCTTTAGTTTTGATGCTTTTCTATATTCAAATGCTCTTCCCATAAAACGCTTCCTTAAAAATTTCGACCGAATTATACCACTAACTGAGTTGCGTGATACTTATCGAATCGTTTTTTGCATAATCTATCTCTATTTTTGTTGTCTCTGTACCTTCTTTGAGGTGCAAAACAATACGCGTCGTCTCCAGATTTTTTGACTGAACCAATTCAAGTTCCCTCTTTGGACAATACTCTTGAACAACTTCCAAGAGTTTTTGGTGCAATTTCGACCGCTGCCTTCGTAAACGTTCCTCCCCTTCATAAAAAAAACCGCTGTCGTCATATTGCACCACGGCAGCTTGCGAAACTACGCTTCCGAGTTTTTCAAAAAGGTGCTGCGCTGCAATAAGAGATTCCTTAAATTTTTCGTAATCTTGCGTATCTAACATTATTTCTACTTTCTTTAAAATTCAACGCTGTATAATAACACACTAAGGATTATCGGGGGTTTTTATTGGGGCTTAGAAATTTTTTACTCAACGCGTTTCGCGAGTTGTTTGTACACCACCACGGCTCTTTAGAATTTAGAGCCAAACTCTTTGCGCTTCTCGTCGCCGTAACCGAAGATGCAAAAGAGGAAGCATATAATCTTATCAAGCAAATCGGACTATCTATCTACCAAAACGACGAAGATCGCGCGAACCTTTTGGTGATGAGTACAAAAGAGCTCGTAAAAAAAGTCCAAGACGACAACGGTCTTTATATCGACACCCTTGTCGCCAACGTCCAAACAGAGTTGCGTGTGGTGCCTAGATACGCAAAAAAAATCGATATCGATTCTCTTGCAAAACTTTTGGACTTGACAAAAAATCCCGATACGCTTTTGTACCAAAAAAATATTCTGGAGTTTTTGCAAAAACTCAAAGATGAAACTCTCCAAAGCAAAAAAAATCAAATTGCCGAAGATGAGCAAAAAGTACGATCTAAATATGCTTCTTAAAAAGCATATTTTTAAAGTGAAAACTTTTCCGGATCAAAAAAACTATCTTCCGATATATTTTTAAAAGCCGCATTTAAACTCTTAAACAATGAAGGAAATTGCCCCTCCATGGCATGGAGCATCTGTTTCGTGTTTTCCCTTGCATAAGGCATTTTAACGTCAAAGCGCATTGCGGGACATGCTTCGTCACCGATGGTCGGCATGTTGTTCTCCAGCGCAGCGGCAGCCAACTGCCGCTCGCGCATCTGAATAAGGGGACGTATGACGATCAGTCCGTTGTCTGCTTTATATTTTGGGGCCAAAGAGCGCAACTGGCCGTTGTAGATAAAATTCATAAAAAAACTCTCGGCGGCGTCGTCCATATGGTGCCCGAGGGCAACTTTATTGCAGCCGTATTTTTGCGCTGCACTATAGAGCGATCCGCGTCGCATCCTTGAAAAAAAACTACAAAACGAGGAGTTTTGTCGAATCTTGTCTTTTGCTATCTCGTAGACGTTTGTATCATAAATCTCGTGGGGAATCCCGTGCTCTTTACAATGTGCTTGAAGTGCATCGAAATTTTCCCCCATACCGTAAGAAACGGTCACGGCAATAAACTCGAATCTAAACGGGGCACGGCGTTGCTGCTCTTTCATGGCATGTACCATCGTTAGAGAATCTTTACCGCCGCTAAGCCCGACCAATATCTTGTCACCCTCTTCGATAAGGTTAAACTCTGCATTGGTTTTGCCGAGGTTGGACATAATTTTTTTAGAGATTTTTACCGACATGCCATCACTCTTGTTCTATGATCTTATCGATCATCTTCATAACAAACTCTGCGCTGATCTGTGCGCTTGTCTCTAAAAAAGCATCAAAACTAAAACTTGCGTCCATATCTGCCGCATCGCTGATGGCGCGGAGAATGAAAAAAGGTATCTCTAACGCATCGCATACAACGGCAACGCTTCCCCCCTCCATCTCCAATGCATCTGCACCAAACGTCTCTCCTATAAAGTTTGTTCTCTCTTCGTTCGCTACGAATTGATCACCCGTAGCGATAATCCCCTCTTTAAGAGGCTGCCCCATCTCTTGGGCTACCTCTTTTGCCAAAGCGATCAGCTTTTTATCCGCTTCCACATACACGCTTCCTCCGGGAACATACCCAAAAGGGTGCCCAAACGCAGTGATATCCAAGTCGTGTTGGGCAAGTTTGTTTGCAACCACTAAATCCCCCACTCTAAGTTCAGGAGAAACGGCACCCGCTACACCACTAAAAAGAAGCTTTTGCGCACCGAAATGCTCAATCATCGTAGCAGCCGTGAGAGTCGAGAAAACTTTCCCGATTTTCGAGTAAGCAACAACTACATCGACTCCTTTATAGGAAGCCTCGTAGTAGGTATTTCCTGCATACTCGACGCTCATGTAGTTATGCAGCTTTTTTAAAATCGGAGCGATCTCTTCGGGCATCGCACCCATAATGGCTATTTTCATTCAATTCCTTTATATTTCAAATGTTTTTATCGATGACTCGTACTTCGGCAGCTTATGTAAAAAGTCTCCGTTTTGATCGAGAATAGCACTGCCGCCCCAGAATCCCAAACCGTCCTCAAATCCGACCCGATTAACAAAAATCAATTGTGCATTACACTCTTTTGCCACTTTTTGAATAATCTCGTACCACTTATTTTCAATAATAAGATTATTTTCCAAAAAACCCCGTGCAGGGGATGCAACCAAAACGATAATGAGATCGGGATTTTCACTGATGATATCCTCGTGTACACTTACATGCCACATATCTTCACATACCAACAAAGAGATTTTTCTCTCCAACGCCACAAAACTTTCAAAGACGCTTCCTGCACTAAAATAACGTGCTTCTTCGAACATGCCATAGTTTGGCAGGTGTACCTTGTCGTGTTTAAAAAGGAGCGATCCTCGGCTAAAATAAAGCGCGCTGTTGCGAAAGCGATTTGACTCTCTGATTGCGCCCCCGATTGCGATATCAATATCGCTACCGAGCTCCTCTAAAACTTTTAGATCATCCAATGCCCATGCATCTTCAAGAAGCTTGTCTTGAAGAATATAACCGTTAAGCGCCAGTTCGGGAAAAACGATCAAATCGGTTTTTTCTTTATACTCTAAAACGATCTTGCAAACATCTTCAAGATTCTTTCTATGGAGTTTAGGAGCGATTTGTGCGAGTGTTACTCTCATTTAGCTACAAACTGCTTCTTTAACTTTTGCTAACGATTCCATATCCGAAACATTTAATGTTTCCATATCTTTTGCGATTCTTTTATTGAGCCCTTTAAGAACGGCACCGTTGCCGAACTCTATTGCCAAATCGACTTGCGATGCAATCGCTTCGATAGATTGTTTGTATTTTACGGGCTTAATCAACTGATCTTTTAGAAGCGATACGGCTTCTTGTTTTGTTTTGTAAGGGAGTGTCGTAACATTGGATATAACGGGTGCTTCAAAACTCTCTTGAACCATCCCTTCCATAAGCGATGCCAAAGGCTCCTGCGCAGACTCTAACAATGGACAGTGGCTTGCTACGGACATATTCAGCAAAAGCGCTCTTTTTGCCCCCGCATCTTTAAATGTTTGCTCTAGCGCCACTAAATCCGCTTTCATCCCTGCTACGACGAGTTGCCCGTCTTGGTTATAGTTGGCAGGCCAAACTTTTTTCCCCTCTTGTTGTGCCGTTGCGCAAATGTTCTCTACGGCCGTATCGTCAATCCCTACAAGTGCCATCATACCCGCTTCTATCGCATCGCATGCACTTTGCATAAATGCACCGCGTTTATGGACAAGTTCTACGGCATCTACATAATCGATCGCACCGCTGGCGCATAAAGCGGAAAGTTCTCCCAATGAATGCCCTAAAAACAATGTTGCTTCTACGTTGGGACACGCTTCTTTAAACAATCTATAGGCGACCATCTGCACAAGCAAAATAGCAGGTTGCGTATATGCCGTTTCATTGATTTGCTCATTTTCTTCAAACAGAAGTTTTGAAAAATCAACACCTATCCTCTCGCCTGCTTTATGAAACATATCACGAGCGATCTGCGAATTTTCGTAAAAACTTTTCCCCATGCCAATCGCTTGAGATCCTTGTCCTGCAAAGATCATCGCTATTTTTTTTGCCATTGTTTATCCTTCTAAATATTTTTGATTTTCTGCTATTTTTTTTCTTAAAGTATTTCTATTGAGTCCTAGCTTGTCTGCCAATTGCAGCTGCGATTTATAGCGCTTTAGCCCTGCATTAATAAGCGGCACTTCATAAAGATACAAAAATTTTCTATAATCACTGTTTGAACCCAAACGTGTACATAGAAAATCTTCTATTATCTGCATCAATTCCGTATCTTTAACGTCATGCAAAAGATAATGCACCATAATCTGTCTTTTTAAAGAGTTTGCATTTTCGCTCAAATCAGGTGTAAAACTCTTTGTATCAAAGTTCTTTTTGCCCGAAAACAGCACGTATGCCTCTTCAATAAACTTCTGGGTTAAAACCGCTACGTCTTCCGTTCGCTCCGATAACGGCGGGATAGTAAATTTCACGCTCACTATCTCATCAAGAGTTTCGTCGACAAATGCTTTTTTTGCAGTTGCTACGACACGAACACCGTTTTTAAGCACTACTTCGATAAGTTTTTTGATATTTGGTGAATTTTGCAAATCTAGGATGACTATCTCTCTCGTGCTCTCTAAAGCCGCCAAGAGTTCGTTATGGGAGGATGCTTCCAAAACGGGAGCATCCGGAAGAATATACTTGGCCAAACTTCTTTTGCCGACACCCTCTTCCCCGAAAATCAAGGCATTTACGTCGAGTGTTTTTAAAAGAGTAGCCGTTTTAAAAGCCTCTTTCGAGGCGTCGGAAGCTACTATAAAATTAGTGACATCCACAGCCGCTGCCGCCACCGGTACCGCAACAACCTGAACTGCTCGGTTTATTTTCTGCCGGAATACCCGTCATCGCTTCTTCCGCAGAAGCATCTCTTACGTTGTTGATCGTAACGGTAAACATAAGGTCTTTGCCTGCCAACGGATGGTTAAAATCGATCACCACGCTGTCGTCTTTTATCTCCGAAACAACTACTTGAACCGTTCCGCCGTCTTCTCCCTGACCGTAAAGCGTCATGCCGAGTTCTAAATCAAGACCTGCAAACTGTTCTCTCGGAAGCTCTTGTTTTGCTTCTGCATTGTAGGTTCCGTATGCATCTTCCGCTTTTACTAAAACGTCTGCTTTTTCGCCGATAGCCATATTCTTTATTCCGTTTTCAAGACCGGAAATTATTTGCCCTTTTCCGAACATAAACACTAACGGAGCGCGTCCGACGTTAGAATCCACAACTTTATTTCCATCGCGTACTTCATATTCGATCGATACGATTTGATTTGTTTCTATTGCCATTATTTCGCCTTTTTTATTTTTGGGGATTTTATCATATTTTTCTATATCTATTCTGAAAGCAGAAGCTTCGTTATTGCATTAAGCCAAGCTGTTTTTTCGCTTCTTTTGCTTCGCTTGAATCGGGAAATTTTTGTACGACTCCGTTATAAAAGAGCTTTGCATTTGTTTTATCGCCCGTCTTATCCATAGAGATAGCCGTATAAAGCATCAACTCCGGCATGTAAGAAGCTTTTGAATAAAGAGTAGAACTTTTCTTAAAATACGCTATTGCATCACCGTAATGCTTGCGTTTATAATGGATCACCCCTACCATGTAATGTGCATAAGCAGGCTTATAGTTTTTTTCGATCAAGTACGTATAATGCTTTATAGCATCGGTATACATTTTTTTATCGAATAAATCTTTTGCTTTATTGTACACATCGGCGGTTGTCATCCCCTCAAAGCCCTCTTTGTTAGCCTTCGTCTGTTTCTGCTTCGTTTTAAACTCTTTTGCTACGATATCTTTAAACTTATTGATATCATTTACAAGCGCATTAAAATCATCCTTAGAAACATACGAAGTATTGATGGTATCGACCACGGAAGAAAGTTCGCTAACGACTAGTTTGAGCTGCTCTATATTTTGAGCATTGGCATTTGACAACTCATTAAGCCTAATCCCCATCTCGTCATTATTTGCCGCTTGTTTCTGATTTGTATCGCTGAGTGTTTGCAGATCTTTTCGTATCTCGTATGTTTTGAGACTCAGACCTTCGATAACGCTCTGAAGTCCGTCGATTCTTTCTCGCAGGGAATCGACCCTATTGGCTTGGTTGTTGCTTTTGACGACAACCGATTCAAGTTTCTTTTTGGTTTCTAAAACAACCTCTTCGCTTGAAGTGAGACCGTACGGATTTGGATTACTGAGGTCACCCGCACCGAACGCTGAGGGTTCGGCGGAGTATAAGAATAAAGGAAAGAAAGAAAATAATAATGCAGATACTACACTATACTTCATGCGTTACGGGAGAAGTTTGAAATCAACGCGACGATTTTTTGACCAGCACTCTCTTGTTTTATCACTACATACGGGATTGCTCTCTCCGTAACTTACCATAGTGATACGAGAAGCATCAACACCTTCTGCAACTAAAGCATTTTTTACGCTGTTTGCTCTTTTAAGACCTAAAGCGAAGTTGTATTCATCACTTCCCCATTCGTCACAATTGCCCTCTAGTTTTACCGTTAAGTTAGCAGGCGCGCCTTTTGCTACTTTTGCATCGTTTGCAACGTTGTTTTGCATATCTTCACGGATTGAAAATTTGTCAAAATCGAAATAGACGGAAAGCAACTCTTTCTCTAAGTTTGCGATAGTCATCTCGTTACTATCAGACATGTTTGCAGCATTTTCACCTAAAACCGAAGTATCTTCCGTAGCTACCTCTTCAGTTTTTACCGCTTCAACCTCTTGTACAGGTTGCTCCACTTTTTCATCTACGGGAGCATCGACTACAGGCTCTTTTGAAGAACAACCACTTAAAGCTAAAAGTGCAACCACTGCACTTGTAAACAGAACATTTTTCATTGTACTAACCTTGATGTTAAATTGCCGCTATTGTATCAAATTTTCGTTAATAATCAAGCACATGCCATAGGAGTTACCAATCCATCGACTGGATACGCCCCGATTTTAGAGGGAACAAAAAGTTCTTATTATGGTTCAAACGGATAATTCCGAGTGAACTTTGCGCTTTATAGTTTTTGATAAATAAAACGGCATCGCCGTCTCTGGAAAATCTTGGGAACTCATTCACGCCGGTTGCCGTCAATCGTCTTATAAAGTCGGTTTTAGTAGAGATAAGGTGGAGATTAAACGTATTATCCGAAAATGCATTGGAACTCTCTCTGGCTTTGTACACTATATATTCGCCGTTTACGCTACAAGAAGAATTGCTTTGTCCGTAATAAACCATCTGTTCTACGACACCTGTCTTCGTATTTTTGGAAAAGATGTTGGGATAGCCGAGTCTATTGGAAACAAACACGATCGTTTCGTTATCTAAAAATTGTCCGTTGACGTCGATTCCCGAGTAGTTCGTTACTCTTTGTAGCTTTTTTTGTTCAATATCGAAAGAGTAGATATCGGGCTGCCCGTTTGGTGCCATAGTCAAAAGGAGTTTTTTACCGTCCAAACTTACGTCCGAACATACCAGCATCCCATCGGAACTGTAAATTTTACTCACCTTGCCGGTTTTAAGGTCAATGTGCTCTAACGTAGGTTTTCCATTATCTAAAGATGTATAATAAATTGCCGTTTGTTCTTTATTCGCCCATTTAGGAAAAATATAAAACCCGTCTTTAATCACCACATGTTGGTAACTCAAAGTGTAATCGGCGATAATGATTTCACTTTTTTTGGCTTCGCTCATCCTAGCAAAAACAACCTTTTTTTTGATCCAATCTACGGAAGCTGCGCCCATAAAACTGTTGATGTCGTATGCAATAGAATGGGAAAGAAACATATAAACGTTTTTGTTTGCAATTTTATAGGTTTTACTAAGAACGCTCTCTTTCTCTTTTAAAAGTAACAATGCTACGTTAAGAGATCCGTCATCATCTTGAGAGAGTTTATAACGTAGAACGTAATCCATCTTGTTGTTTTCAAGCAGCACATCCGCACTGTTAAAATGATTTTTTAAATAGTGTCTGTCGACGTTAAAAAGTGCGAGCACATTTAAATCGGCAACCAATGATTTAAAAAACTGCAATCGAAAAGTATCGTCGTAATTGATCGAAGCATCCTCAAGTGCCAATGTCGGCAATGCGTCCACTTTTTTGATTACCTCGATCGTTGCATTCGTGGCATGTACGAAGGAAGAAAGCAACAAAAGAAAAAACAGAATTTTTTTCATATCTACTCCTTGGAAGTTAGTATTATAGTAAAGCGTTCCGACCTATTGTTCGGATTTTTCGGAAAAAGAACAGTTGTTAACCTGTTCTTTATTTTTTCGCACTCTTCATTGAGAAGCACGTTGTTTGAATATCGTAAAATTCTAAAATCTACCATTTTACCGATTGCATTTAATTCGATAACCGCTTCTACGCTATGACCTTGGGAATTTTGCGGCGGATTAAAATGTTGATAAACAGTCGCGTGAATTATAGCTATATATTCATTTACCTCGTTACCGCTTGATCGGTTTTTGTTCTCGCTCTCATCGGCATTTTGTTCGCTTGCAGACTCTATTTTTTTGGCAATCGAAGCGACCTCTTTGGTCTCGACGGTTTTGATCCTTTTTTGAATCTCTTGGTACCTTTTCGTATCGATCGGTTCCTCTTTTTTAGGAGTTTCTTTTTTTATATCTTTCGTCCAAACGTTACTAAACATATCCTCTATGTTCATATCTTGAATCTCATCGACTTTTGCATCTTCTTGGGGGAGATCCGCAACTTGCTGGGTTTGCGGTAATTCAAGCGTTTTATCTATACTTTTCGTGCTTTTCTTTTGCGATGCACTCGAAATGTCGAGGGAGATACTAATGTAATTGTCTTTGCTTAAAGCATATGCGGGCGTTTTGGCATGGTAAGCAACCATATAAAAAAAGGCAAACAAAACACAGAGAAAAAAACCAAGCGATAAAAAACCGCTTGTATAAAAGTAGGTATTGTTATTATCCATTTGTAGCTAGTGATACTTCGCTGAATCCTGCCTGTTTGACAGCAGCCAAAACAGACATAACGAGCCCGTAATCAAGAGATTTATCAGCACTGATAAGGACGGTTGCTTTAAGGTTAAGAGATCGAGAATATTTATAAAAATTATCTCCGAACGCATTAAGATCGAAGGTGTCTTTGTTTACTTTAAGCGTTCCATCTTTATGAACGGTGATATGCACGGGAGGTATCTTCTCGAGTTGCTTCATGGTTGAGCCCTGCGGTAATTTAATACTCTCTTCAAAAACGATGTTCGGCGCAATCACCATAAGTATTGCCAAAAGAACCAACATAACGTCCACTAAAGGCGTAATGTTGAGTTCAGGTTTGTCTTCCCAGTCGTATAATTGCATCTATCTGGCTCTTCTTGCCAATATGGCTTCATTTTGCATCTGAATAAACCCTATAAGTTCATAAGATTTTCTTTTGAGTATCTGATGGTAGGTATAGGCAAAAATAGCTACGAATATACCTGCAGCGGTTGCTACGAGCGCATCGGAAACACCGCTTGAGATAATCGACATACTGCCGCTTGATTGTCCGATATGGGTAAAAGTATCCAAAATAGAGACAACAGTACCGAAAAGTCCTATAAAAGGGGTGGTTGAAGCAAAAATAGAGAGTATAGAGAGACCTTTGGTCGCTTCTTTCGTTGCAGCCAACAATGCCAAATCAAGTATCTCTTTCGTCACGTTCGTACTTGTTTTAATAAAATGGTTCAAAAAAGAGAGTTCGCTTACGGTAGCAGAACCTAAAAGGAGCGATTCAAGCGAAGAGTTTTCTTTTGCGTACCAATTGTTCAAACTAAGCAATCGATAGAAAAAAACCCAGTTGAGGATAATAAAATAAACGGAAAGTATAGCAAGCACACCCAAGGTAATTGGGTGACTTTTAAGATAAAAATCTATTAAATTATTGAACATAATTTAGATAAGTTTTTTTGCTGCGGATTCTATTTTTGCTGAAACGGCAGCAATCGCCGGACCGGAATCTGCGATTGAGTTGATAAGTTTTTTCGCATCTTCTAATGCTTTGGCAACTGCACTTTCACTTTCACCGCGAATAGCAACTGCACCTTCTACCAAGACTATCACTTTCTCTTCGTCTACATTGACAACACCCCAGTTGATCAATATTGACTCGATAGATTTGTCTTCTTTTTCGATGTCGATTACACCTGCTTCTAACAATGTAGAAAGTGCGGCATGGTTTGCAAGGACACCAAATTCACCCTCTTCACCCGGAAGAGTAACACTAAGGGCGTAATCGTTGTAGATTACACCGTTAGGCGTAAGGATTTCAAGTTTTAACTTATCCATTACAGTCCTTTAAAAAATGAATTACTTAGATTTTAGCTTCTCAGCTTTTTCAATCGCTTCATCCATACTACCGACCATATAGAAAGCCATTTCAGGCATGTGGTCATAATCACCGTTTAAGATCCCTTTGAAACCTTTAATAGTGTCTTCTAACGATACATATTTACCCGGTGCTCCCGTAAATACTTCCGCAACGAAGAATGGTTGTGACAAGAATTTCTCGATTTTACGTGCGCGCTCAACCGTATTTTTGTCATCTTCTGAAAGCTCGTCCATACCAAGAATTGCAATAATATCTTGTAAATCTTTGTACTTTTGAAGTGTTTGTTGTACACCGCGTGCTACGCTGTAGTGCTCTTCACCCAAAATTTGCGGATCTAGCAATCTTGAAGTTGAATCGAGTGGATCAACCGCAGGATAGATACCTTTTTCAGCAATTTTACGGTTAAGAACCGTCGTTGCATCCAAGTGAGCAAAAACCGAAGCCGGAGCAGGGTCGGTCAAGTCGTCCGCAGGTACGTAAACCGCTTGAACAGATGTAATAGAACCGTTTTTAGTAGATGTAATACGGTCTTGAAGTGCACCCATCTCACGAGCCAATGTCGGTTGGTAACCAACAGCCGAAGGGATACGTCCAAGAAGTGCCGACATCTCTGAACCTGATTGAGCGAAACGGAAAATGTTGTCGATAAACATAAGTACGTCAAGTTTTTTCTCATCACGGAAATACTCAGCCATTGTAAGACCTGTAAGTGCGATACGGTTACGTGCTCCCGGTGGCTCGCTCATTTGTCCGTAGCACAGTGCAACTTTATCCAAAACGTTGGATTCTTTCATCTCGTGGTAAAGGTCGTTTCCTTCACGAGTTCTCTCACCGACACCGGCGAAAACCGAAAGACCGTCGTGTCCGTGTGCAACGTTGTGGATTAATTCCATGATGATAACCGTTTTACCTACTCCGGCACCGCCGAATAGTCCAACTTTACCACCTTTTGCATACGGTGCTAAAAGGTCAACAACTTTGATACCCGTTTCAAACATCTCAGTTTTTGTCGCTTGATCTACGAGCGGCGGCGGAGCACGGTGAATTGACCACATCGGTGCATCGGTAACTTGATCACCCTCATCGATTGTCTCACCGATAACGTTAAAAATACGTCCGAGAACTTTCTCACCTACAGGAACTTTAATCGGAGCTCCCGTAGCGCGTGCATCCATACCGCGCACAAGACCTTCGGACATATCCATTGCGATTGTTCTTACACGACCGTCACCTAAGTGTGCTGCAACTTCAAGTACTAAACGAAATTCAGCACCTTCTACATTCACTTTTACTTCAATTGCTTCGTTAATTACCGGAAGATATCCGTCAAAATCAACGTCAACAACTGGACCCATAACCTGGCTAATTTTACCAATCATATTCTTCTCCATTATTTCATAGACTCCACACCGCTTATAATCTCAATAAGTTCGGTAGTAATAGCAGCTTGTCTTGCTTTGTTAAATTCAACTTTAAGAGATTTCACCATCTCTTTAGCATTGTTGGTTGCCGCATCCATAGCCTGCATTCTAGCACTATGTTCTGCAGCTACCGAATCGATCAATGAATAGTATAAATTGTACTCGACATATTTCGTCACAAGCGAATCTAGCATATGCTCTTCATCTTGCGCTTCGATCTCGATGACCGAATTTTGTACCTCGTTGCACTCAAACTGCTCCGTAGCAACAGGAAGTACCTGATTTACGTGTAATTCTTGTGCAATGATTGATTTATATCCATTGTAAACAATGTAAAGACCGTCGATTTTTCCATACTTGTAATCTTCGATTGAAGAGCTGATAAACTCGTCCGATCTTACTTTGTCCGGCTTAGAACTAAGGTTGCTTACTTCGTCAAACAACTCAACTTCGTTGTATTTAAAGTATTCAATACCTTTTTTACCGATACCACGTAAACGCACTTTTACATTTTTTTCTTTGAAACTTGCAATCAGTTTGTTTACGGCTTTAATTGTTTGAATATTAAAACCTGCACACAAACCTTTATCTGCAGTTACAAATACTATGTCGATAATCTTCGGATTTTCAATCTTTGTAAAACAACGATTGTCAATACCACCGACTTTATTGCATTTTATACGTCCAGCTATTTCGGCAATCACCTGATTCATTTTTTCAGCATAAAGACGAGAGCGTTTAGCCAACTCTTCTGCACGGCGAAGCTTTGCCGTAGAAACAAGCTTCATTGCACGTGTAGTCTTTTGAGTATTGGTAACACTCTTAATCTGTCTTTGAATATCTTTCAAGTTTGCCATAAAGTAATCCTTACGCTGCTACAAAAGTAGATTTAAACTCTTCTAGTGCTTTTTTCATGAGCGCTTCAGTTTCACCGTCAACTTTTGAACTGCTTCTGATGTTTTCAAAAATTTGCGGATAAGAAGCTTCGATAAACGGATAAAGTTCAGCTTCGAAACGAACTACGTTCGATGCATTCATATCATCCAAGAAACCTTCATTTCCTGCGAAAATAATCATAACTTGTTTCTCAACGGAAAGCGGAGAGAAAGGTGGTTGTTTTAACACTTCCACCATTCTTTGTCCACGCTCTAATTGTTTACGAGAAACTTCGTCAAGGTCAGATGCGAATTGTGCAAACGCTTGAAGTTCACGGTATTGTGCAAGGTCAAGTCTTAGTGTACCTGCAACTTGTTTTGTTGCTTTAATTTGCGCAGCACCACCTACACGAGAAACCGAAAGACCTACGTTGATCGCAGGGCGGATACCCGAGTTGAAAAGGTCTGTCTCAAGGAAAATCTGACCGTCGGTAATAGAGATAACGTTTGTCGGAATATATGCCGCAACGTCACCCGCTTGCGTTTCAATGATCGGTAACGCAGTTAAAGAACCTGCACCTTGCTCATCGCTTAACTTAGCTGCACGCTCTAAAAGACGTGAATGGATATAGAATACGTCTCCCGGATACGCTTCACGACCCGGAGGACGGCGAAGGATCAATGACATCTCACGGTATGCAACTGCATGTTTTGAAAGGTCGTCGTACACGATAAGACCGTGTCTAGCGTTGTCACGGAAATATTCACCCATAGTAACACCCGTATACGGTGCCAAGAATTGAAGTGCAGCAGCTTCGGCAGCAGTAGCAGATACGACGATCGTATACTCTAACGCTCCATGCTCTTCCAAACGACGTACGATCTGAGCAACGGTAGACTCTTTTTGACCTACGGCTACGTATACACATACGACACCGTTTCCTTTTTGGTTGATAATCGTATCGACTGCAACGGTTGTTTTACCTGTTTGTCTGTCACCGATGATAAGCTCACGTTGTCCGCGACCGATCGGAACAAGCGCATCAATCGCTTTAATACCGGTAGCCATCGGTTCATGAACAGATTTTCTTCTCATAATACCGGGAGCTTTTTCCTCTACGAAACGAGTTTCGCTTGTCTCGATCGGACCTTTACCGTCGATCGGCTCACCAAGAGCATTTACAACACGCCCTAAAAGTGCATCACCGACCGGTACGCGTAAAAGTTTTCCTAATCTTTTTACAGACATCCCCTCGCGAAGAGCGTTTCCTGAACCGAGAATAACGATACCTACGCTGCTCTCTTCAAGGTTCATTACTAAACCTTTTGTTCCGTCTTCGAACTCTACCATCTCTCCTGCCATTACGTTGCTTAGTCCGTAAACTTGAGCAACACCGTCAGCGTAAGAAACGATTTTACCCGTTTCATTGATATCAACATTTATTTCGAAATTATTGATACGCTCTTTAATTATTGAGCTGATTTCGTCAGCTTGAATTTTTGCTACCACTATTGTTCTCCTCTCATGAAGTTAAATTGCTTTTAATATGTGTTCTGTTATTTGACCGTTGATTCTGGATTTAGAGAAATCAATCTCTACACCGAGGTCTTCAACGTCAACTTTAATACCGTTAAAATCATTTTTAACAAATGTTAAAGTGATTTTCGAGTTAAGCTTGCTGCTTATATTGCTACTTAATTGTTCGATCACTTTAGCATCAATATCTTGATCACTGTAAACAACTCCACTGTATGTTTTTGTTGTGTTAGCAATATCTTTTCTCATCACTTCTGCAAGCGCGGGAATAATGTTGATACGATTGTTTTCTACAAGTAACTTGATTAGGTTGTTCACCTCTTTTGACCCGGCAGAGGCTACCGCCGCAAGCAACATCCCCTCTTTTTCGTTTTTGCTTACGTTCGGGTTATTGACGATCTGAACAAACTGTAAGTTTTTAAACGATGCCGCCAAAGCAGACAAAACTGAAGAGATAGCTTCAAGAGAAGCCGTATCTATGTTTCCTTTTAAAGCTTTAACATATCTTTTAGCGATCAATTCTTCCATTTATGCCACCTTCTTTAAGATAACATTAACGATTTCGTCTTTACCAAAACCTGATTCGCTTTCGTTGAGTACCTCTTCAAGCACTTCTTCTACGACGTTTCTCACCATGGCTCTTTGTTCAAAGTCCATACGTGTTTTGTTTTGCTTCACTAATGTTTCCAATTCTGATTCACAGCTAGCCATGATATTGTCATTCAAGATCTTGTTCTCTTTTTTAGAAGACGCAGCAAGATTTTCGGCAAATTTTTCTGCTTCGGAAATTTTAGCTAAGGCTTCTTTTTTGAGCGCAATCGTCTCTTGTAATTTATCTTGAACCTTTTGTAATTCGTCTGCAATCCCTTGAGATCTTGACGCAAAATAGCTCTTGAGCGGCTCAGCAACTAAATACCATATAAGAGCTGCAAAGATTGCAAAGTTCACAGTTCTTTGAACGATATCGGTATCTGCCTCCCCTCCATGACCACTAGATGCTAAAGCATAAGTTGATATCAATAGCATAAATACTAAAATTCTACTCATCTTAACATCCTTATATCTGACTAAATTTAGCTTTAACAGCTTCTCTAAACACAGGCACTTGCGAGATCAAATCTTGTTTTAACGCATCTTTTGATTTTGCAAGGGATTGTTTAAACTCTAAATACTCACTAGCTAGTTCAGCACGTTTTGCTTCTAACTTACTCTCTGCTAACTCTTTTGCATCAGCAATAACTTTCTCTCTTAGGGCCGCAGCTTCTAGTCTGGCACCTACAACGATTGCTTCTGCTTTGGCATGTAACTCTCTGATTTCATCGTCGTTGGAGTTTACTTTTTGTAAATCCTTTCTGATGTCCTCGTCGCGTTTATTCATGTAAGCGAATAATGGATTGTAAAGCCAACTGTTTAGAACGGCAATAAGCGTAAGAAATACGACTAATGTAGCTACAAGTAGTATTGGATCTATATCTAACATAGCACCTCCTAAAAGTTGCGTGATTATACTACGAGAAAATTGAAAGGATAGTTAAAGTAAAGAAAAAAATTTAATTTTTTTATAACATTGATTAAATTTTCTTCTTTTGGAAGGTTTATTTTTGGAGCAAAGAGAGGAACGATTCTATCTGCGCTTCATCCGCAAATTCGATCGTACATTTGTTTTGAGAAAATTTTGCTTTGTAGCCAAGGGTATCGAATCGTTGTTTTATAAAAGAAAAATCGTATCCGTAACTCTCCGTTTTTTCCTTGATCGAAGGACGGCTCTCCTCTTTCATGCTTTTAATCATCGCTTCGACGTCGCGCACGCTTAGTTTTTGCCCGATAATAGAATCTACCATCAGTTGCTGCTCTTTTTCATCCAGTCCGATCAAAACCTTGGCATGTCCCGCGGTAATCTTGTTTTCAAGAAGCGCTTTTTGGGTTTTTTGGGAAAGCTGTAACAGTCGGATCGTGTTGGTGATATGGGTTCTGCTTTTATGGATCATGTGCGAGAGTTCATCGTGCGTGATCTCGTGGAGTTTAAGCAACTCGTTATATGCAAACGCAAGCTCGATTGCATTGAGCTCGTCGCGTTGGATATTTTCGATCAACGCCAACTGACGCATCTTCTCCTCGTCGCTGTTCATCACAATCGCGCGGATCGTTTTGAGTTTTGCAAGTTTGGATGCACGGAACCTTCGCTCCCCTGCAATAAGAATATACCCGTCGACGTCCTCTTTGACTACGATAGGCTGCAATAAGCCGTTGTGTTTGATCGATTCGGAGAGTTCTGCCAAAGATTCGTCGTCAAACGATTTGCGCGGTTGAAACGGGTTGGGGCGGATATCTTTGAGAGATATCTCTATGATCGAATCTTTTTTTGGCAACTCGTTGTCGTACGCTTCGTCGATCTCGCTCAAAAGTGCGCCGAGTCCTCTGCCTAGTGCTTGCGACTTCATTATTTGATAATCGCTTGTGCCAAGCTTTGGTACGCAATCGAACCGCTTGATTTTACGTCGTAGAGAATTACGGGTTTTCCGAACGATGGAGACTCGGCTAGTTTGACGTTTCTAGGCACTACGATAAACTCCTCCGCTTCGTCTTTAAAAAGCTTCCCTTTAAAATGTTGACGCAAGTCGGCATACACCTGTTTAGAAAGGTTGTTTTGCGGGCTAAACATCGTCGGCAAAAACCCTTTTACCACCAATTTAGGGTTGATAGATTTTCTCACCAACTTCACCGTATTTAAAAGTTGCGCCAAACCTTCCAGTGCAAAAAATTCGCACTGGATAGGAATAATTACGGAGTTAGAAGCCGAAAGTGCATTGATCGTCATGGGTCCGAGCGCCGGCGGCGAATCTATGATGATATAGTCGTACTCTTTGCGGATCGTCTCTATGGCGCGTTTGAGTACCAATTCTCTCCCTTTGGCATTGTTGGCATCGTAATACTCTTTTTCAATACCGACAAGTCCGATATTCGAGGGAACCAAATGCAGAGTCGGGAGATCCGATTTTAAGATGATATCTTTTATTTTTTTCGTGCCGATTAAAACATGGTAGATATTAAATTCATAATCGTTTCTATGAAATCCGAGCGAGGTCGTGGCATTTGCCTGCGGATCGGAATCTATCAATAGCACTTTCTTCTCAGCCACAGCCAAAGAAGCCGCTAGATTAACGGCGGTCGTCGTTTTACCGACGCCCCCCTTTTGATTTGCTATTACTATTACTTCACTCATCTTAAACTAAATATCCTCTCGCCGTTACTTATTATGGAGCCGTCACTCTGCAGTGAAACATCTTTTAACGGGATTTTCGTGCCGTTACCGTGTGTAAAAAAGTTTTGATTACGAGAGAATTCTAACTCATATTTACTAAAAACTTGCTTCCATGAAATAAATTTTTCCACTTTTGCAAAATAATTTTCTAAGAGTTTTTCCCTTTCTATTTCTATGTCGAGTTTTGCGAATCCCTCGGGGGCGACTTTGAGATTAAGCCCTATGCCGCATACGAGCGTCTCTTTGACGACATTCGTTATTACGCCCCCGATCTTAAGTTCGTCCAGATAAAAATCGTTGGGCCATTTAAGCCAAACGTTCGAACCTGCTTCGGCAAGAGTCTCTTTTAAGAGGTAAGCAAAATAGATAGACGAAGACTCGATTTTCAAGTCTTGCGGCATCTCTAAACGCGGATAGGCAAACGAGAGAAACAAGTTTCCCTCGAGTCCATGCCATGCATTGCCTCTGCTGCCTAAACCGTCTGTTTGCTTGTTTGCAACAACCGCATAGGGGGAAGCGATCTTGTTTTCTCGTAGAAGTTCTTTGAGGTAAGTCTGGGTTGAATCGATGCTCTCAAGATAAGATATCTGCAAGCGTCAATCTTTTTCCGTTGATATAAGAGAGTGCATCCATCTCGTTTTTTGAAGAGGGTTGGAGGGTATAAATCTCTAATGCCCCCTCTTTGCACCCGACTATAACGCTTTTTGGTGTTATCTCGAGGATGGCACCTGCCGTATGGGCACCCTCTTTGGCATGTAGCGCCATTTTTTTGAGTTTAAGACCGCTTTGTAAAAAAATACCGGGCCACGGGGTAAAAGCCCTGTATCTGTTGTAGATTGCCGCGGCATCGTCAAAATCTATCAAGCCGTCGTTTTTGGTGATCTTTGTACAATGTGTCGCCTCGGCTTCGTTTTGCGCCAACGGAGTCAAAGAGGCAAAATTTTGCAACACGTCGATGGTCAGTTCTGCAGCTGCGTGTGTGAGTGTTTCAAAAAGTTCGCCCGCCATCATGTCGGGTGCTACGGCAACCTCTTTTATTTTTAAAATAGCCCCCGTATCAAGCCCCTCATCCATAAGCATCGCCGTGACACCCGTTTTCGTATCGCCGTTTACAAGCGTCTGCTGGATCGGGCTGGCACCTCTGTATGAGGGGAGAATCGAAGCATGAAGGTTGATACACGGGGCATGCTCAAGTATCGCTTTTGGCAAAATTTGCCCGTATGCCGCTACGACTATAAAGTCGCATGCCATGGCACAAACCTCTGCGACCGCCTCTGCTTCGCGCAATTTATTAGGCTGAAAAACGGGAATATTATAGCTACATGCCAACTCTTTGACGGGAGGCGGCGTGAGCGTTTTTTTTCTGCCGACGGGCTTATCGGGCTGGGTATATACCGCAACCACTTCCATCCCCTCGGTTTGTATGATACGCTCCAAAATCACTTTCGCGTAGTCGGGTGTTCCCATAAAGATAATTTTCACTCTTGTAAACCTTTTGTAAAGTAGGTGCCGCCGATATGCTCGTTTTTGAGCATGAAGCTTTTTGCATTGCGCAGATCAAGCCCGCTGGTCAAAAACATGTCGATCCCGTGTTCAAGGAGATATGCCGCGGCTTTAAGCTTGGTGACGATGCCTCCCGTAGCAAATACATTGTTGGGATTCACATCTTTTTGAAGTTCGCTCGGAGCTATCTCACGCACCACCTTGAGAACCTTGGCATGTGGATTTGCCCGCGGGTCGCTGTCGTAATAGGCGTCGATGTCGGAGAGGATCACCAAAATATCGGAATTCGTATGCTTTGTTATATATGCGGAGAGTTGGTCGTTATCCCCCACAACGAGCTCTTCGGTCGCCGTAGCGTCGTTTTCGTTAAAAATAGGGATGACGCCGTTTTCCAAAAGGGTATCGATGGTATTTTTAATACGTTGCGTTTCGCCCACTTTGTTAAAATTGGCGGCACTCACAAGCACCTGCGCGGTGATGATACCCGATTCGGCAAATTTCTTTGCGTATTTTTTCATAAGGATAGGTTGCCCGATGGATGCAAGGGCTTGTTTGTTTTTAAGTATCGAACGATCGAGTTTAAGCTCCGTATAACCCGCTGCAACCGCGCCCGAAGAGACAAGGATCACTTCATTCTCTTTTTTTAGTTCTACCAAAAATGCTACAAGGGCGCGCATACGTTCAAGAGCGATTGCCCCATCTTGCGTTAAAACGGCACTTCCGACCTTTACGACGACTCTTTTCATGTCTCTCTCTTTAGAAGAAAAATAGTTACTTTTGCTCTCTTGTAACCTGAACCAGATGGAAGAGTGCATTTTTCAAAGGCTCGATATTTTTATGCGTAGCCGAAGAGATCGGCACCACGAAATAAGGAAGCGTTTGTTCATATCCCAAGGTTGCATCGGCAGTTTTTTGGATAAAAAACGGGATATTCGGATCAAAATCAAGATCGCTGTGCGAAGTTGCTTTAAGACCCAAAAGTTCTAAAAAGCCCCCTACAAGCTCTGCTATCTCCTCTTGCGGAACGATATCGACGCGCGTAAGAGCGATGGCGTATTTATTGTGTGCAAGGTTTTGCGAAAACGCCCCAACCTCTTCGCGAAGCACTTCGTACTGCTCTTTGAGGTCTCTATACGATGCCAAGTCGATCATAAACAAAAGAATTTTTGTTCTCTCGATATGGCGTAAAAACTGGATTCCCAGACCTTTTCCTTCGTGCGCTCCGCCGATAATTCCCGGGATATCCGCCATAATAAACGACTCGTAATCCCCGATATTCACTTGACCGAGTTTAGGCGTTAGAGTAGTAAACTCGTAGTTTGCAATCTCGGGACGTGCGTTAGAGACAGTCGAGATCAGCGTCGATTTTCCGACGTTGGGAAAACCTACAAGCCCTACGTCGGCTATAAGTTTAAGCTCGAGTCTGAGGTTTTGGATTTTCCCTTTTTCTCCCGGTTGCGCGTAGGTCGGACGCTGGTTTGTCGAGGATTTAAAGTGGGTATTTCCAAGCCCCCCTTTGCCCCCTTCTAAGAGCATCACCTCTTGCCCGTCTTCGGTCATGTCGATGAGCACCTCATCGGTATCGGCGTCTATGATCTGCGTTCCCGGCGGTACGATAATAACTTTTTTCGCACCCGATTTTCCCGTCATATTCGAGCTCTCGCCCGGCTGGCCGTTATCGGCTTTGATATGCATTTTTCTTTGAAAATGGGAAAGTGTGTGGGTGTTGTTGTCGCACTTAAACCAAATATCTCCGCCTTTACCGCCGTCGCCCCCGTTTGGACCACCGTTGAGAACGAACTTTTCACGACGAAAAGCCACACAACCCGGTCCACCTTTTCCCGATGAAACCGTTAATTCGACATTATCTGTAAACATGTGTATAGTCCTTAAATTGTAATACTTAAAAATTTACTAACATTAGCAAAAAAGTAAACTGTTAAATATTGTAAATAGAGAGGGATAAACCCTGAAGTGGAAAATATTCGGGATAAACCCGAATATGTAGAATTACGCAGCAGGTACGATTGAAACTTGTTGGCGTTTTTTGTCTTTTCTTTCGAATACGACTACACCTTCAACCAATGCATATATTGTATGGTCTTTTCCTATACCTACGTTTTTACCCGGATGAACTTTCGTTCCTCTTTGACGGATAATGATGTTACCGGCTACTACAGCCTCTCCACCGTATTTTTTTACGCCTAGTCTTCTACCGGCTGAATCGCGGTTATTCTGTGTACTACCTTGACCTTTCTTATGTGCCATGACAATTCTCCTTCGTTAGTTTAGCTTATGCAGCGATTTTCGTGATACGAACACGTGTGAAGTCTCTTCTGAAACCTCTTTTAACTTTGCTATCTTTACGGCGGCGTTTTTTGAAAGTTACTACTTTCTTAGCACGACCCTCGTTGATAACCTCAGCAGTTACTACAGCACCTTCTACGAAAGGTGTTCCCATTTTAAGTTCGCCTGCATTTACTGCGAGAACTTCTTTGATTTCGATAGTAGCTTTAGGCTCAAGAGACATCTTATCGAACAATAAAATATCGCCCTCTTGAACTTTATACTGCTTACCACCATTTTTAATAATTGCGTACATCTACGGTTCCTTCAAATATGATACTCAAATAACCCGTGAACAAATCGAAGTCAATCACAGGTTTATTTCTACAAAAAGTTCGGAATTATATCCATTGAAGCTTTAAGATTTATTTAATCATTATCTTAAATTTCACTTTTATCGGAGATTTTTTTCGTTTTATCTTTTTCTAAACTGAAATCTACTATAACACGTCATTCAAAGCCAACAATTAATAAAATGCTATAATTCTAATACACTTATTAAAAGGTGTGATGACTCTTCTTTTACATTTTGAGAATGCTTTTCCCGATGTATTCGAAAAGACGGTATCAGCGTTTAAGAGTGGCGCAAGAGAATTGGCGAATTCTATCGTAATGGAACTTATATTTGCTCTAAAAAAACAAAATGAAGAACTCAAAAAACTAGTAGTGAAAATGGAAAAAGAACCTGAATTTTCTCTTGCCCTTGATAACGAAGAATTTCACGACAATATTGTCAATCTACAGAAGATGCTAGAGAGGCTGAGCGTGATTTCACATGCCAATAAAGAAAAATCGGAAATTTTTAATGAGATGGATAAAATTACTACCGAAATGTACGAAAATCTTTTCATGTTTCAAACTGAATTATCTTTCATAGCTTCGGAATTAAGGCACAAAGAGAATAACGCTCTTGCAAGTTAATCCTACCAATCAGTATAATAGGTACACAATACCGCATTCTTATGACCAAGTTTGAAACTCACTATGTAATCACGATAAATATGATATTTTCAATAAAAGGTGCTAATGTCGTACAGTTCCGGCTACTTTAAACTTAGTTCTGCCCTTCTCTATATGTTATAATTGCTCAAAAAGTACTTTATATGATTTCAGAAAAAACAAAAAATTTCCTTATCACTTTACAAAAATCTCAACTCTCGGACTTTTTGTTCGTCTATATGTGTAATGCTAGTTCGCACGAGAACTTTGAAACATTTTCACAAATTAATATCGTTCAAGATGAAGTAGAACAATTTTTAAATAATTTATTAAATTTATCTACTTCATGGGAAGAGGATGGTATCGTTTTTAAATCTACGATATACAACTCACTTTCCTATCATGATGGAAAAATCAAGCTATTGCTCTCAGAAATAGGTAAAACAATTTTACTGGAGATTTATGCAATATTTACAAGTTACGAGTTGCAAGATTTTTTGAATTTAAAGAGTCTCTTCGCGCAAAGATTTTATCTTTTTTTATTAGAAAACCGTTTAGCCAGTTTTCAATTATCTCCTGAAGAATTAAAACATATTTTTTGTCCTCCCAAAAATATCACCACATGGAATCTATTCAAAAAGAAAATTTTAGACAAATCTCTCGAAGAACTCAATGCATCACAACATAGCAATATTAGTTATGATGTTCTCAAAAATGGAAAAAATATCTCACATATTACATTTCAGGTTACGTTTCATAAAAGTGAAAATCTCTTTAAAAGTACCAATGTATCGAAACAAGTCATTACATATGACTCGCAAGAATATATGACATTACAAAAACTATCGGAACTAAAAAAGGTTACGGATGAAAAATCTTTAATTATAAAAGAGGAAACTGACGGAGCTAGAAAAGTCGTCGAATATTTTGATAAACGACGATGCGAAATACAACCAAATTTTAGAAGAGTCGAATATAAAAATGTAGACGGAATCTATCAATTACGTATACACATGAAAGAAACCGGAAGAACGCCGGAAATGTTTATTAACGCCATTAATTGGCTGTTTTCAAATAAAAAAGAAGCGGAATTCCATCGAGCATACATAATGACTATAGGCAAACTCATTGAAAAGTTTAATACCTTAGAACACCTAGCTATGTACTCTAAAGAATCGATAAAAATGAGTGAAGAAGCTCAAAGTTGGGTAAATGTTTATAGAAAACAAGGTCTCAAAGACGATGAAATCATGAAAAAATTAAAAGAAGGCGGATATATTTAATGGATTTGATGAAAGCTGTAAAAATACTCTCGGATGAGTACAATGTAGACACTGATGAACATACAATTGAGTTGTTATTGGAATTGCTTAATAAATACGGTTCTTTAAACAATGTTTTAAAAGAAGGAACAAAACAGCAATACCAATTTTTAAAAAAACGTTCTAAAATAATCGCTATGCTCGGTGACGACTTACATGATGACGAATATGCAAAAGCCGATGCACTTATTAACTATATTCATGCACTCAATAGAGAAATACAAGCTGATGCTTCCACTACAGCTTGGAGCTATGACGAACTTCTCCAAGATTTAAAACTTAAAGAAACTTTAGATAAATGCAAAGAGATGTCGGAGAGCAGTGATGAAATTTTTTGGGTACTTACAAGATTAGGCGGTAAAGAGTTTATAAAAAAAATCAATTTCCAAGAACCTAATCAACTTCGAAAAAACGTCAAATATGTTTTCGATCAATATACAAGAATTCCTCCGGAAAAAAGACACGACTTAGCACTTGAAAACAATCCAAATGTGATGAAATCTTTAATTATAAAACGTTCTTAAAAAATCAAGAGTTCTCTTCCAACTCCAGCTGCATCAAATACATCTCTTCCCCGTCTCGTATCTCTAAGTCGTTGCTTTGGCATGCGGGGCAGAGGTATTCACGCTTTTGTAGGGTCGATTCTCTTTGGCATGTGCGGCAATACACCACGACCTCTTGGATATGCAACACCAAATCGGATTCTTCGCAGATCGTCGTCTCTTTAAAAGTATCGAAGGCGTTTTGAAGCAGTTGGGGTTCTACGCCGCTCATCACGCCGATTTTGAGCACCACTTTGGTTATTTTTGCGGCGTTGTTGGCTTTGGCATGTTGCTCGCAACTCTCTAAAAGCGACTGCACTATCGAATACTCGTGCATCAGCAGATCCTCGGTAGCAGTTCGCCGCTGGGCATCTCTAAAAACCGCGTCGTTCCCCATGCCGTATGCAAAACCACTTTTTGGGGGTACTTTTTGCTCACCTGCCCTACGATGCACGCATTGGGGTGAAAGGTTTGCAAAATTTTCAAGGCTTGCTGTGCTTGAGCGGCTTCAAGGGCAAGCACGAACGTCCCCTCGTTGGCAAGCGAAAGCGCTTCAAAACCGAGCATTTCGCAGATGCCGCGCACCTCATCGCCAAGAGGGATTTTCTCCTCCTCTGCTTCGATACAAACGTCGGAGCTTTTTGCCCATTCGTTCAGCACGGCGCTCACCCCTCCGCGCGTCGCATCGCGCATGGCATGCGGTTTGATCCCCGCTTGCAGCAGTGCATCAACACTCGGAAACAACGAAGCGCAGTCGCTCTCAAGCGCAGAACTGAGCGCAATCCCCTCGCGTGCGGCAAAAATGGCCGCTCCGTGCGCGCCGATGTCGCGGCTAAGCAAAAGCACATCCCCCTCTTTGAGCGCACCCGAGCTAATACCTTCACAAAGCACCTCGCCTATGCCCGTCGTGGTTATAAACACCCCGTCTACACTTCCTCTTGGCACCACTTTGGTGTCGCCCCCCACCACGACGACACCGTTTTTGGCAAGTTCCTCTTGCATGCTTGCGACGATACGTTCGAGTTTTTGGGTTGCAAACCCCTCTTCGATAATTACGGCGCATGTGAGGTATTTTGGTTTTGCCCCCATCATAGCCAAATCGTTGCAGGTGCCGCATACGGCAAGCTTTCCGATGTCGCCCCCCGCAAAAAAAAGGGGAGAGACGGTAAAGCTATCGGTGGTCATCGCCAATCGTCCCTCTTCAATGAGTGCCGCGTCCTCGCTTTTTGCAAGTATCTCGTTGGCGAACGCTTTGTAAAACACTTTTTTTATAAGCTCGTTATTCTCTTCGCCGCCGTTGCCGCATGCCAAGCCGATCGTTTCATGCATCGTTTTTCCCTTGTGTCAGTTTTTTGAGTTTTTTGTAGAGTTTTTTATTCTCTTTGGCACCTCGGCGTTTGAGGCGCATAAAAAGTTTTGTTTTGCCCAAATAACGCTTAAGCCGCACAAGGGCGTTGGCGTTGTCGTTCATGGTACCGAGAATATCTTTTAGCTGCGTCAGATAGACAATTTTTTCTTTATTGCCCCCCTCGCGGTTTTTCTCCTGAGCAAGCATCTTTTTCACCGCTATTCTGTAACGGTGGAGCTCTTTTTTTTCGTATTCGGGCAACTTGGGAAGCACTGCATCTTCCCTCTTTTTTTCTAAGGCAAAAGATACTTTTTGCGGCATACGAAACGAAGCAAGATAGCTCTCAAGTGCCTCTCGATCCGCCTCTCTCTCCTCCTCAAGCCGCGCTTGTATCTGCTCCATAGGAAGGCGCGTGCGGTATTTTTTAGGCAAAGAGGCAAGATACACCTCTTCAAATACATCCATATCACGCAGGCTGTTGCTGTATTTGAGTATCTTTTTCACCTCTTTTGCAAAACTCTCCTCGCTTGCAAGCAACGAATAAAGTTCGCGGGTTTTTAAACGCAGGGCATGGAGTTCGAGACTTTTGATCCCTTTGGGGCTTAGGTAGCGCTTGAGTGTTTTGTCAAACTCTTGGAGTTTAGCATCCATGGCATGCGGCTGCATCAGTAGTGCCATCCGAGGCTAAATCGCCCCCAGCTTGCCGACTGGGTCGTGTTTTTTCTTGTCACTACGGGGAAAAAAGAGAGGGAAAAATTAAAATTCTCCACATATACGCTTGCACCGATCTTGGAGGTCAGCATCCATCGCGGCGTATAAAAATTATACCCCGCGCGCTCCCCCTCCTCATAAAGGTAGTAGTACCCTATGCCGTTGAACGATGTTCCCGCATCGAGCGACCACCCGAGCGCCTTAGGGCGATCGTGCATATTGAGCACTTTGTTGGGTGCGTTGTTAAAAAGAATACTCGGCACGTCGAAATTGCGCGGCATGTTTTTACCGTAGCGCACAAGGGTTCCCGCCCCGCCCCCTATAAAAGTGTTACCCAGATCGCCGTAAACGCTGTAAAACCACTCAAAAGCGTAGCCCTCCTCAAAGGTTTGCTCATACCCCCGCATCCCGCGCAGGTACCCAAACCCTATGCTCCCCTTCTCGCCTATCTGATTGCTCCAGCCGCGAGGGTTTTTACTCCCTGTAAAGCGGTGAATATTCTCCTGCACCTCTTTGGTCATGGCACTCTCCCCCACGACGCCAAAACTCAGGCGGTACTGATCAAACGCCGCATCGTCCCAAGCAAAAAGGGAGAGATGCGCCAAAGCGATCCCCGCATACGGGGTGTCGTTATAGATCGGGTCGGAGCGTTCTATGTCGTTTGGAGTAATGTGTACTTGCTGGATCCCGATAGAAGCATTGATATGTTTGTTCGGAAAATCGGTGAGAAAAAGCGTACTAAAGAGGTCGCGCATCGTTTTGGTGTACTCTTTGTACACCCCCTCCTCTGCGCGCTCGAGCATGTCGCCCATGTAGGTGATACTAAAACCTCCCGTGTAGGCATCGTCGGAAGAGACAAGCAGGTCATTGTCAAGTTCCACATGCCAGTTTTGGGCACAAAGAACCAAAGAAAGAGAAAAAAACAATCCCGTTTTTTTGATAAAAGAACCCATCTTAGCTTTGTGCCTCACTTTTTTCATAAAGCGTACATACTACCACGCAAGAGCTTAAATCA
>Ga0265295_1002031_pt1 | contig 33500 bp, 26 predicted proteins | sample Munlansysbiofilm_FD_192503 | JGI IMG/M metagenome (GOLD analysis project Ga0265295, IMG submission 192503) | Leachate microbial communities from a municipal landfill in Southern Ontario, Canada - Methane capture system biofilm | ecosystem: Engineered > Solid waste > Landfill > Unclassified ... | reverse complement strand
ACCCCGTGGGTGGATCGCACCTTTTTGTCATACTGGGAGCGGCGGCGATAAAGATCCTCCCAGCTGCGCTGGCCGCAACGGGTCGTGGCCCAACCATCTTTTGTTTTGTCTGCCTGGCAGACCCCGGGGACATTTTTTGGTCGAAAGAAACGAAGGGTAGACAGAAAAGAACCTTTGGACATATGCACCTCCACAAGATTTTTCTTACACGATTGTTGGGCGGCTATTAAACGAGTATTGACTTGTTTCCTATGATCCAATCCGCAGGACAGATTTTATCTGAAAGCTGCACTCATAATTTTTTGATTTTGGAAAATTGTTTTAAATTAACACATAATTTTATATCGCACAATTCATTTCTGTGGTTTGTCAACAGTTCTGATTTTGATTTTTTTATATATGAAACTCCTGTGGAAACATCACATAGGAAGTACCGATTTCAGAGCCCGCTTTAGTCGCCCTGCCCGGAACATTGTAAACCAAAGGGGGTAGGATTTTTGCCCTTCCAGGCGTTAAGAAGCGCAGGCTGTTTGAGGACTTTAGCCCGCAGTTCCTGCGCTTTAGCCTGGAAGGGCAAAAAGCCCCCCGACGTTTACCGTTCCGGGCAGGGCGACTAAAGCGGGCGGTATAACACCATTCAAGAAACTTGAAACAAGAGACAAGAAACAAAGTTCAGTCCTGATTTAAGTTTCAACCTTTGTTGTGTCCGCCAGGACGTGTCGGTTTATGCCATAGACCCCTATAGATTCAAGAATTGCCAGTACAACGATCCTATTGGGGATTGGGGAATTATTGTGGATTTGTCTTTTTTTCAAAGTACAGGGCCAGGCTTTTTCCCATCACGGGGTTTAGGAGCCTGTCGAAAAAACCTGTCAATGCCGGTTTCTCCATCAGGTCCCAAACGAGGAACCGGTGGTAGAGGTTGACCGACCAGGCATTGGTGCGGGTTGGCCCTACAAGGCACTTGAGCCACCAGAAGGGTGAGTGAAGGCTGTGGGCGTAGTGAAAACTTTTATAAACAACATCCTGGGAGAGGATTTTTCTCGTCAGTTCTTTTTTCCGGTATATGCGAATGTGGCCCTGGTTGGCGTTGTGGTATTCCTGGGAGAGCTGCCAACAGATCCATTCCGGCCAGTATCTTGGCACGCTGACGCCCAGGGTTCCGCCGGGTTTCAGCACCCTGACGATCTCTGAAATCGCCTTTTTTTCGTCGGGAATGTGCTCCATCACCTCCGAGCAGATCACCGTGTCAAAGCTTGCGTCTTTAAATGGGAGACGGGTGATGTCGGCTGCGGAAAGGCTCCAGCGGGAACCCCTGGCCTTTGAAAGCTGCTCGTGGAGTTCAAGCTTTGCCTTTGAGGTCAGAAGATCCTTGGGATTTCTGTCCGCCCCCACGCAAAAAATGTTGCCCTGCTCATACCCCTGGGCCGTGTGTCTTCCTTCGCCGCATCCAATATCTAGGAACGTTTGTCCGGGTTTGAGGTTCAGCCGTTTAAAGTCAAGAGTGATCATTTGGAGTTTTCCTCGAGGATGATTCGTTTGTAGGTCCGGGCTGTTTTAGCTGCCGTGGCCGCCCAGGTAAAGTTTTCCATTACCCGTCGATAACCTTTCTCGGCAAGGCGTTCCCTCTCTCCCGGGTCATCAAGGAGTTCGTCAATGGCCGTTTCCAGGGCATGGGCGTCTTTTGGCGGTACCATCTTTGCCGCATTACCGGCAACTTCACCAAGGGCTCCCCCCGTGGTTGAGATCACCGGGATTCGGCAGGCCATGGCTTCGCCCACTGGCAGTCCAAATCCCTCGTAGAGGGAGGGAACAACGGCGATGCTTGCCCTTGCATACTCCTTAAGAAAGCGGTCGTTGTCAATTCTTCCGGTGAATTGGACATGGTCCTTTAGTTCAAGCGCTTTGACCAGCCGCTCGATTCCCCCGTTCTTTTTGGGACTTCCGATAATGGTCAGTTTTATGGGGCGGCGCAGGGACAGGTTCTTAATTGCATGCAGGAGATAAAAAAGGCCCTTGAGGGGAGTGTCGGCAGAGTTGGTTACAATCAACCGGCAGGGATCTTTTTTTACGGTTTCTAGGGGGTAAAAAAGTTTGGTGTCAATGCCGATGGGAATGGTTGTGAAACGTTCGGCCGGGATGTCAAATTCCCGGGCAATGTCGTTTTTTGAACAGTCGGAAACCGTGATCAAGTTTTTCAGTCTCTGGGCCACAAATTTCTGCATTCCAATGAACGAATACCATCTGAGGTGTTTGGCCTTTTTTATGAAGGACCTTGTGCTTTCTACTGCAATGCGGCGGTCAACGGTGATGGGATGGTGAATGGTTGCCGTGACCGGGATCTTTCGCGCAAGGGCGAGCATACTGTAGCTCAGGCTCTGGTTGTCGTGGATTATGTCGTAGCGGTCAAGCCTGTTTTTAAGGTACCTCGTTGTCCGCATTCCAAAGGTGAGGGGCTCGGGAAATCCCATGGTAGAGACCCCCAGCCATTCAAGAAGGTTTACAGGGTCCTTGAGTTCTTCAAAGGACGGAGTTCTGAACAGATCGTCGGGGTTGTAAAGATCCAGGGTTTTCAGCATGGTAAGGGTTGGGCCGTTGTTGGAGGAAGATCCCAGGAGAGGGTCTGGAGGCCCTGCAATCACCTCTACCCTGTGACCAAGATCGGTCAATGCCCGGCTTAAATTTCTGACGTAAACCCCCTGGCCGCCGCAGTGGGGGTTGCTTCGATAGCTGATTATGCCTATTTTTAATGGATTTGTCATGGTTGTCTGGGGGGCTGATCTGGTGCGCCCGGCTGGAATCGAACCAGCGATCTTCAGCTTCGGAGGCTGACGCCTTATCCACTGGGCTACGGGCGCTAAAAAAATCGTACTTTACTCCTTAACTGCTTGTCATGTCAACAAAGAATGTCCGAAAAAATTTTATCCCTGGCTTCCCCCGCAACATAGAGAGAACCTGCAATACATATGCTGTCCCTGGGGGGGGTAGTGGAGATGGCATAGGCCACGGCGTCTCCAACCTTGTCAATAATCTCTATCTCCCCTGTAAAAATGGTTCTCGCAGTTTGTGCTAGTATTTGGGGGTCAATGCTTCTCGTGTTATCAGCCCGGGTGAAGATGATGCGGTGTGCCAGGGGGACAAATTGCTGGAGCATCGAGATAAAATCCTTATCGTCAAGGATTCCAAGTACCAGGGTCAAGGGATTCTTTGACAAGTTATCTTTTAAGTAGCGGGCAAGATTTACAGCTGCCGCAAGGTTGTGGGCTCCGTCAATCACCACAAGGGGGTTTTCCATTACGGCTTCCAGGCGGCCGGGCCATCGGGTATTAAAAATTCCCTTCAGGATGGTTTCATCCGGAATAACAGGGGGCTTGTTCTTTGGGCTGGGAAAGAGCAATTCAACAGCTGCAATGGCAATGGCGGCGTTGTCCAGCTGGTGATTACCGGGCAGTCGGGTCTCAACACCAGGGATAGTTCGTTTTATTCCGGTGTAGGTGAATCGTGTTGTCTCAGGTTCCTGGTCCGTGTGGAAATCGGTGTCAAGCCGGTACAGGGGGGCAAGCTTATCCCTGGCAATCGAAGTTAATACTTCCAGGGCATTTTGCTGGGTAACACCGGTTACCACCGGCGTATTGTGCTTGATGATCCCCCCCTTTTCCCTGGCAATCTCCTCAAGGGAGCTGCCGAGATATTCCGTATGTTCGATGGAGAGGTTGGATATAACAGACAATTCAGGCGAGAGGATGTTGGTTGCATCGAGTCTGCCGCCCATGCCCGTTTCGATCACGGCCCACTCAACTCCATGGCAGTCAAACAGGTAAAGGGCCATTGCAGTTGCCAGCTCAAAAAATGTGGCCTTTCGTTCGGCTGTGTCTGCCTGACTAGTCGCCAGATAGGCTTGAACGATGTCATCGTCGGTCACCTCGATACCGTTGATGGCAAATCGTTCGTTGAATCTCACGAGGTGGGGAGATGTGTAGAGGCCGACCTTAAATCCCGCCGCCTTTAAAATTGCGGCAATATACGAGGCAATGGAGCCCTTGCCGTTTGTGCCGGCAATGTGAATGCTTTTGAAGTTTTTTTCAGGCGAGCCAAGGTTCGAGAGAATCTCGGAGATGGTGTCAAGTCCGAGTTTGATGCCAAACCGCCCAAGTCCATACATGCGCCCAAGGCACTCTTCATAGGAGATCTGATTCATTATAAATGACACCTAAAAGTTATATCTGTGAGTTTTAATCCAAAAACCCGGCAGGCATGTGGACTCACTGCCTGCCGGGTTCTCGTTCCATCGCTCAAGCTTTTGCCTGGGCAGTTTATCTGCTAATGTCTTTTTGAGCTTGCAATTCGCTGCCGTCTCATTGCTTCTCTCATCTTACGCCGCCTGAACTGGCTCGGTTTTTCAAAGTGCTTTTTCATCTTCAGACGCTTGAACAGTCCATCATTCTGAATTTTTTTCTTCAGAATTTTCATAGCACGTTCAACGTCATTATCAATGACTTTGACTGTAATATCCTTCAAATGTATCGCCCCTTTCTTGCCCACCGTGACGGTGGTTTATTTTTTAAATTAAATATGGTCTGGTTGAAAACAAAATTTAAATTGATCAATCTTAATACCAGAGTCCATAACAATGGGCAAGTAAAAAGTAATCAAGAGTTTTGATTAAACTGCTAAAGCTTTGATATAAGTTCCTTGGTCACATCTGGTAGGGCGTTTTTTCCCTCCAGTGTAATGTACTTTATGGAGGCGTCATTTTTTGTCAGGTCACGGAAAAAATATGCAGCGGCAAGTGTTCCATCTACCTCATTGTAATAGATGGAGTGGCGCTTATCAATGGCTGTCTCATCCTGGTCGTCTGCCCTTGAGCTGAGTTCTCCGCCGCAGACCCGGCATTTATCCCCGTCGGGCTTGATGGCGTCAATGAAGATGTTGTTGGGATGGTTGTTGTCCTTGGCACAAAGCCTGCGGCCCATAATTCTGTCCTTTGCAATTTGACGGTCAAGGAGCATCTCGATGACGATGTCAAGCTTCATGTCTTCTTTTTTGAGGGATGCTGAGAGCTTTTCAGCCTGGACTTTGTTCCTCGGGAATCCGTCAAGGAGCCAGCCTTTTGCACAGTCGGTCTGTTTGAGGCGGTCGAGGATCATGGGGATGGTGATTTCGTCGGGAACAAGTTCTCCCTTGTCAATGTAAGTCTTGGCCTTCTTGCCAAGTTCAGTTCCGCCTTTGATGTTGTCCCGGAAAATAGCCCCTGATTCAATGTGGGCGATATTGTACTTATCCTTGAGGATTGATCCCTGGGTACCTTTGCCGCTGCCATTGGGGCCGAAAAAAATAATGTTCATTCAAATCTCCTTTTTCTGTTTTAATGGTTTTTATGTTCATCCAGATCAAGAGGGGTATCCCTCTGTATGGTTCTTTAAGGTGTTTGGCTTGGGCTTTGCCGGTTGTGCTGATCATTAAGTATAAAAGTGGTCGATGAATGTCAAGCTTTGCTGTGTCTAAAATGAGAATTGCTGGGATGTGCGGCTATTTTTGTTGACATGGCAGAATCAATGGTATAAGTATTTTTCTATACGTTCCAAATTTTATCAAACACCACCATACACGTCAAAATATTTAGGTGCCCCCAAAACCCCAGCAATGATACTTCACAAATGAGTCTCAATCCATAAAACAATGCACTCTTCGAATCAAATTCAAATAATTAAGTCTAGGCATCAGGGCTAAACAATGCAAATAATCAGGTCTAAATAACAGGTCCAAACAAAAGACAGTATGAAAATCAAACATACCTACGGAGTTAATTTCCATGAATCTTGAAGAACTGAAGAGGATGAAAATCAGTGAGCTGACCGAGCTTGCAAAGAAGTACAATATCAAGGGGATCGGCGGGATTAAAAAACAGGAACTGATTTTTGTCTTGCTCCAGGCCGCCATTGAGGAGAGCGGTCAGATTTATGGTGAGGGAACCCTTGAGATTCTTCCGGATGGATTCGGTTTTTTAAGGGCGCCGGACTATAATTATCTTCCCGGTCCAGACGACATTTATGTTTCCCCCTCCCAGATCCGCAGATTTAATCTTAGAACCGGCGACACCCTTTCTGGTCATGTCCGCCAACCAAAGGACAGTGAGCGTTATTTTGCGTTGTTAAAGGTCGAAGCAGTCAACTACGAAAACCCTGAACTCGCAGCTGAGACCATCCTGTTTGATAATCTGACTCCCCTTTATCCAGACCGGAAGATGAATCTTGAGCGGGAGCATGACAACTATTCCATGCGGATAATCGATATGATGGCACCCATAGGTTTCGGTCAGCGGGGGCTTATTGTGTCGCCGCCGAGAACCGGTAAGACCATGCTTTTAAAAAATATTGCCAACTCCATGATCGCCTCCCATGAGAACATTGTTCCCATGATACTGCTCATTGACGAACGGCCAGAGGAGGTAACCGACATGGCCCGGTCGGTAAGGGCAGAGGTGATCAGCTCCACCTTTGACGAACCGGCAGAGCGCCATGTCCAGGTTGCCGAGATGGTAATCGAAAAGGCTAAGCGAATGGTTGAGCAGGGCCATGACGTCGTGATCCTGCTGGATAGCATCACCCGCCTTGCCAGGGCGTATAATGCCGTGATGCCTCCCTCTGGAAAGATTCTTTCCGGCGGTGTGGATTCAAATGCCCTGGATCGACCTAAGCGGTTTTTCGGTGCGGCAAGGAACCTCGAAGAGGGCGGGAGTCTAACCATCATAGCTACGGCCCTTATCGATACTGGAAGCCGTATGGACGAGGTGATCTTTGAGGAGTTCAAAGGCACCGGTAATATGGAGCTTGTCCTTGATAGAAAGCTTTCCGACCGGAGGATTTTCCCAGCCATTGACATGAATAAATCTGGAACCAGAAAAGAAGAGCTGCTCATGGATCCCCTGGTGTTGAACCGGGTCTGGATACTGAGAAAGCTCCTGTCAAATCTTAATCCGGTTGATGCCATGTCTTTTTTACTTGAAAAAATGCAGGGAACAGAGGATAATAAAGAGTTTCTTGATTCAATGAATTCATAATAGTAATAAAAGAAGATATATAACAAGGAGTTAGGGTTATGAAAAAAGATTTACATCCAGAGTACAAACGAACAACGGCCTCCTGTGCCTGCGGCAATGTCCTTGAGGTTGGTTCCACAAGGGAAAATATCAAGGTGGAGATCTGTTCCAAGTGCCACCCCTTTTTTACGGGTAAGCAAAAGCTTGTTGATACAGCCGGAAGGATTGATCGATTTAAGAAAAAGTATGCGGGGTTTGACGCCGCAACTGCTGCAAAGAAAAAGTAGATTGGTTCATGAAAAACAAGGGGGAGGTCGGGCCTATATGCCCGGTTTCCCCTTTTTGAATTTTGCAGAAGTTTTCCCTTTTTGGATTTGTAGATCATGATAAATAAATTACACGGCATAAAAGAACGTTACATAAAGCTTGAACATCTTCTGAGTGACCCTGCGGTTATGGCTGACCAGGTGAAGTACCAGCGATATCTGAAGGAACACGGTGAACTCAACCGTGTGATGTCGGCCTTTACCGAATATGAGACGATTCTTAAGCAGCTTGCGGAAGCTAAAGAGATGCTGAAGGATGCTGATCCAGGCATACGGGAAATGGCCAAGGAAGAGGCTGCCGAGCTTGGCGAACGGCGGGATTCCATGGAGTCACGCCTCAAGCTCCTTCTCATGCCCAAGGACCCCAATGACGACAAAAATGTCATTCTTGAAATTCGGGCGGGCACCGGGGGTGAGGAGGCTGGGCTCTTTGCCGGGGATCTTTTTCGCATGTATACAAGGTACGCTGAAATTAAGGGCTGGACCGTTGATATGATCGAGAGCAATCAATCAAGTTCCGGCGGGTTCAAGGAGGTTATCTCCATTGTCAAGGGTAACGGGGCCTTTAGTGCGTTCAAGTATGAAAGCGGGACCCACAGGGTACAGCGGGTTCCTGAGACTGAGACCCAGGGCAGGGTTCACACCTCGGCCGTGACCGTTGCCGTCCTGCCGGAGGCTGAAGATGTTGAGCTTAAAATTGAGCAGTCCGAGCTAAAGGTCGATGTTTTCAGGTCTTCAGGGCCAGGGGGTCAGTCGGTCAATACAACGGATTCCGCGGTCAGGATAACCCATCTTCCCACCGGAATCATCGCAACCTGCCAGGATGAGAAGTCCCAGATTAAAAACAAAATTGCCGCTATGAAGGTTCTAAAGGCCCGAATCCTCGATGCCATGGTTAGAGAGCAGGAATCCAAAAGGGCTGCTCAGCGAAAAGGTCAGGTGGGAACAGGCGACCGTTCAGGTAGAATCAGGACCTATAACTTTCCCCAGGGCAGGATGACCGACCACAGGATAGGTCTTACCCTGTACAGGCTCGACAGTATCATGGGCGGAGACATTCAGGAGATCATTGACGAACTCAAGACCCATGCCCAGGCCGAGGCGCTACAGGAGGCAATCTAACCGGTGGAAGCGGCCAGGGATCTCTGGACCATAGGGCGGATCCTTGCCTGGACCCAAGGATATTTTATCAGAAGAGAGATAGACAGCCCCCGCCTCTCCTCTGAAATCTTGCTCGCCCATTGTCTTGGGGTGGAACGGCTTGATCTTTATCTCCACCATGACAGACCCCTTGACCGGGATGAGCTTACCGCATTTCGTCGGTTGATTGAACGCAGGGTTGATCGTGAACCCGTGGCGTATATTACCGGCTCCAAAGGATTCTGGGAGTCTGAGTTCCAGGTTAAACCCGGTGTGCTTATTCCCCGGCCTGACACCGAACGCCTTGTGGAGCTATCCCTTGAAGCTTTGTCCGAGACGGCTCTGCCTAATGGTCGTGTGCTTGAGCTCGGTGTGGGGTCTGGTGCGGTGATAATCAGCCTTGCAAAGACAAACCCGGAGCTGAGTTGTTTTGCAAGCGATATTTCCCTAATTCCCCTGGAGGTTGCGGCATTGAATGCACAAAAAGAGCTTGGTGGTTCCAAGGTTTCGTTTGTGGCGGGCTCCTGGTTCACACCCTTCAACTCAAGGGCAAAGTTTGACCTGATAGTGTCAAATCCACCGTATGTTCCCACCGGTGAGATACGGGGGTTGCAGCCCGAAGTGAGCCTTTTTGAACCTTATCTTGCCCTTGACGGGGGGGGCGACGGTCTCGCCTGCATTCGCTCCATCATGATGCAGGCTTGTGACTACCTCGTTCCCGAAGGTATTTTGTTGATGGAGACAGGGTCAGATCAGCGGGAACGAGTTGAGGAGATCTTCAGGGATTGTCCGGGATTTTCATCCATTGAGTTCTTCGATGACTATGCAGGGCTTAACCGGGTGGTCAGGTTGGGAAAAAAAGATTGCCAATGAACCGCCCGTTTGATATATGAAGCAAGATTTGTCAGCGGTGAAATTATCACCGCCACTACACACACTCCCTGATTCTGTGTCGGGTGCGTTTCATTTGATTCATTGAATGATGCTAATGATGTTTTAATGATATTAAATGGGATGTTGATGCGGGATAAGACAGGAGTGGTGGGAAAAAACCATTTAAAAGAATTACGGAGAAATTTATGGCTTACGTTACAATGAGAGAACTTCTTGAGGCAGGCGTCCATTTCGGCCACCAGACCCGGCGCTGGAACCCCAAGATGAAGAAGTACATTTTCGGTGCAAGAAACGGTATTTATATCGTCGATCTTCAGCAGACGGTTAAGATGTTCAGGGATGCATATGATTTCATCGCAGACGTAACGGCCCAGGGCAAGAGCGTTCTGTTTGTGGGAACTAAAAAGCAGGCCCGGGAGTCTGTTTACGAAGAGGCCAACCGGTCCGAGAGTTTTTACGTTCAGAATCGCTGGCTCGGCGGAATGCTCACAAATTTTCAGACCATCAAGAAGACCATCAGTCGGTTTGAGTTTTTGACTACCATAGATAACGACGGGACCATTGAAGATTATCCCAAGAAGGAACGCGTGAAAATGGGCAAGGAGCGTGCCAAGCTTGAGGATTGCATCGGCGGCATCACCAAGATGAAAAATCTGCCCGGCGCCATTTTTGTGATCGATCCAAAGAACGAATCAATTGCCGTTAAAGAGGGCAAGAGGCTGGGTATTCCCATTGTTGCCGTTGTGGATACAAACTGCGACCCGGATGATATCGATTATGTCATCCCCGGCAATGATGACGCCATCCGCTCCATCCGGCTTTTTGCATCAAAGATTGCTGACGCCGCAATAGAGGGCCGTCAGCGCTATCTTGAGAAGCAGAACGCAGGATCGGACAAGGAGATGGATGAGGCAGCCTTTGCCGATAAAGGCGCGGCGGTTGAGCGCACCATCGAATCCGACGGTTCAGACGGGCCTGTCGTGGAGATGATCAGAAGGAAAACTACACCGGTCGAGCAGACGGCCGAAAAGGCTGAATAGGCAAAGCCCACAATCAAGCATGAAACTCGATAACAGCGGGCGGGAGCAAGTTAGGGGCGGTGCCCTTATTCGCTGCCGCCCGCTGGTTCAGAGCGAGTTGGATATAAAGGAGTTTTAAAGATGGCTGAAATAACAGCAGCAATGGTAAAAGAGCTCAGGGATAAGACAGGGTCCGGTATGATGGACTGTAAAAGGGCCCTGGCGGAAAACGCCGGAGATATAGAAAAATCCCTTGACTACCTTCGGAAAAAGGGCCTTGCCAAGGCCCAGAAAAGGGCTGGCAGGGCAACGTCGGAAGGGGTTGTTTTTTCCTATATCCACCAGGGGTCAAAACTTGGAGTTATGGTCGAGATCAACTGCGAGTCTGATTTTGTTGCAAAGACGGATGATTTCCTTGAATTTGCAAAAAATGTTGCCATGCACATTGCCGCGACAAACCCCGGCGGCCTCAATCCCGAGGACATTCCAGAGGAGATAGTAGCAAGGGAGAGAGAAATCTACCGTTCCCAGGCCCTGGAACAGGGCAAGCCGGAAAACATCGTGGACAAGATAGTGGAAGGCCAGGTTCAGAGGTTTTTCAAAGAGTCCTGCCTTATGAGTCAGTCCTACATCCGTGATCCTAAAAAGACGATCGCCGAGATCACCACCGAGGCCATTGCCAAGATTGGAGAGAATATTCAGATTAAGAGATTTGCACGTTTTCAGATAGGAGAATAAACCTTGGACAGGACACCCGAATTTGATAGAATTCTGATCAAGCTCAGTGGAGAGGCATTGATGGGAGATCAGGGCTTTGGAATAAAGCCCGAGATGATCAACTATGTTGCAAAAGAGGTGGCAGAAGTTCACAAAATGGGTGTCCAAGTCGCCATGGTCGTGGGCGGTGGCAATATCTTCAGGGGTGTTGCCGGAAGCTCTGCCGGAATGGACAGGGCTTCGGCTGACAACATGGGAATGCTGGCAACGGTTATCAACAGCCTTGCCCTGTGTGACGCCCTGGAAAAACAGGGGGTGCCGACGCGGGTGCAGTCAGCCCTTACCATGAACCAGGTGGCAGAACCATTTATCCGCAGAAAGGCCGAACGTCACCTGGAAAAGGGCAGGGCCGTTATTTTTGCCGCAGGCACGGGTAACCCCTATTTTACTACGGACACGGCAGCAGTCCTGAGGGCCCAGGAGGTTCATGCCCAGATTCTGTTCAAGGCAACCCAGGTTGACGGGGTATACGACAAGGATCCAGCCCTGCATGGGGATGCAAGTTTCATTAAAAAGATCTCCTACATGGAGGTGCTGGAGCAACAACTTAAGGTCATGGACATGACCGCCATATCACTTGCCATGGACAACGATCTGCCCCTTCAGATTTTTGATCTCCACACCCCGGGCAACATTGCAAAGGCCGTATGCGGACAGGGAATTGGCACCAGAATTTATAACAGCTGAGGACCGGATCAAGTATTGCAAAATTTGCGGTCCTGGCCATTGATGGAGCAAAACCTACTATGATAAATGAGATATACAAGGAGACTCGGGACAGAATGACCAAATCTGTCAAGGCCCTTGAAAAAGAGATGCAGAGGGTACGCACGGGCAGGGCCACTACGACCATGCTTGACGGTGTCAGGGTGGATTATTACGGAACGTTGACCCCGTTGAACCAGATGGCCTCCATTGCCATTCCAGAAAGCCGGATGATCACGATTCAGCCCTGGGATATCAGTGCCATCAAAGAGGTGGAAAAGGGAATTCTCAAGGCAAATATAGGCCTTACCCCTTCCAGCGACGGAAAGATTATCAGGATCAACATTCCGCCGTTGACTGAAGATAGACGTAAGGAGATTGCCAAGGTCGTTAACAACACCTGCGAAGAGTTCAAGGTGGCCGTCAGAAATATCAGGCGAGACAGTAACGACACCTTGAAAGCCCTTCAAAAGGACGGCGACATCAGCGAGGATGAAAATTTCAGGGCGCAGAAAGAGGTCCAGGATATCACCGATGACTTCATCGGAAAAATTGAAGCTGTGTTTACCGCCAAAGAAAAGGAAATCCTGGAACTCTAATTTGAAATCTAATCTTGCAGAGCAGCATTTGATTGACCCTGAAAAATTACCCCGCCACGTGGCCATTATAATGGACGGCAACGGTCGCTGGGCAAAGAAGCGGCTCATGAACCGGGTCAACGGCCACCAGAGCGGGGTGGAAACGGTTCGTTCCATGGTCACCTGTGCCCGCAAACTTGGAATTGAGGTCCTAACCCTTTATGCTTTTTCAACGGAAAACTGGTCAAGGCCGGTTGCCGAGGTAAAGGCCCTGATGCTTCTTCTCAAACATTTTCTGGCCAAGGAGCAGGATGAGCTTGACCGACAGAAGATTCGACTCAATGTTGTAGGTCAGCGTTTCAGACTTCCCCTGGATGTTCAAAGCGAGATTCAGAAGGCCATGGAGAAAACCTGCGGCAATAGCGGCATGATCTTGAATCTTGCTTTGAGCTATGGAGGAAGAGAAGAGATTACAAGAGCCGTTCAAACGATTGTTGACGAGGTCGCCCAGGGCAAGCTCCAGCCCCGGGATATCACCGAAGATACTGTGGCAGAAAGACTTTACACCGGGGGGCAACCAGATCTTGACCTGCTTATTCGCACCAGCGGGGAGATGCGCCTGAGTAACTTCATGCTCTGGCAGGTTGCCTATGCTGAAATATTTATCACAGACACCCTGTGGCCCGATTTTTCCCAGCAGGAATTCCTCGATATTGTCAGACAATATCAGAGCCGGGAGCGCAGGTACGGAAAGGTTGTATGCACCTGAAAAGATGGATCACAGCACTAATCCTTGTTCCTGTCCTTTTTCTCATTCTTTTGAAGGGTCCACCCCTGGCCTTCACCCTTGTGGTGGTTCTGGTAACTTTTAAAGGCCTCAACGAATATCTGACCATTGTCACAGCCGCCAGGGATTCCAGCGATAACCATAAAACTACACTTCCTCTTTTGATCCTCACCCATTTCATGGGTGCAGCGATCATTTCTGCCGCACACTTAGCCGGTGCAGGAGGAGCCCTTGCCATGGTTGCGGTCAATCTCCTGATCGTGGCCCTTGTTGTCGTTTTGACCTTTTCCCAGGATTCAACCATGCTAACCTTTGCCTCAAGGCAGGTCATGGGCATAGTTTACATCCCTCTTTTTCTCTCTTTTCTTGTCCTGATTCGAAATTCCGACCAGGGTGCCGTATGGGTTATATGGACTTTTCTCATCGTTGCCGCAAGCGACACCGGGGCATTTTATGTGGGCACCCATTTCGGCAGACACAAGCTTTCGCCCAGGGTCAGTCCCAACAAGAGCGTTGAGGGATCTGTCGCAGGTATTTTTGCTGCTATCATCGTGGGTGTCGTGTTTGATCTGCTGTTTATTCAAGGTGTCTCCCTGTTCCAGGCAGCCTGTTTTTCAGCCCTTGCAGCAGCCCTGGGACAGGTGGGAGATCTCTTTGAATCGGCGTTAAAGAGGAGGGGAGGAATAAAAGATTCAGGGTCGATTCTTCCTGGGCACGGAGGCATACTAGATCGCATTGATGGCCTTATATTTGCCCTGCCCCTTGCCTTTGCCTTTAAGTTGCTCCTGGGATGATTCTGCTATGAGAAAACGCCTTTCCATTATGGGGTCCACAGGCTCCATTGGAACAAGCGCCCTTGACGTGGTCCTTATGCATCCCGATTTGTTTGACATAAGGGTTCTCAGCGCGGCAACCAATATCGATCTTCTTGCCCGCCAGGTCAGGACCTTCAGGCCGGAAACGGTTGTGGTACTTGACGAAATCCACGCCCGAAGGCTCAAGGATCTTCTTAACGGCGAACCTCTACTTGAGATTCTTTTTGGTGAATCCGGGTATGCCAGGGGGGCAAGTCACGAGAATGTGGACCTTGTGCTCCTTGCCATGGTCGGTGCCGCAGGTCTTTTACCGGCCCTGGCCGCCATCAGGGCAAAAAAAGAGGTGGCCCTTGCCAACAAGGAGACACTTGTGATGGCGGGGGGACTTGTCATGGCACTTGCCAGGAAAAACAATGTTGCAATTCTGCCTGTGGACAGCGAACATTCAGCGATTTTCCAATGCCTTGCAGGAAATCGGGCAAAGGATCTGAAAAAGATATTTTTAACGGCATCTGGCGGTCCTTTTCTCAATACGCCTGAAGAAAAATTTACGGAGATAAGACCCGAGCATGCACTGAGTCATCCCACCTGGAAGATGGGCCACAAGATATCCATTGATTCGGCAACACTCATGAACAAGGGGCTCGAAATTATCGAGGCGGTTCATCTTTTTGGTCTTACCATTGACCAGGTGGAGGTGGTGGTTCATCCCCAGAGCATTGTCCATTCCATGGTGGGTTTCAACGACGGTTCGGTTATGGCACAGATGGGAATTCCGGACATGCGGACCGCCATCGCCCTGGCCTTTTCCTGGCCCGATCGTTTGACCCTTGACCTGGAGTTTCCCGATTTTACGGCCCTTGGCGGTCTCGAGTTTCAACGACCGGACATGGATCGTTTTCCATCCATCGGGTTTGCCGTCGAGGCCTGCCGTCAGGGCGGCACTCTTCCTGCTGTGATGAATGGGGCCAACGAGATTGCGGTTCAGGCGTTTTTAAAGGGCAGGATCGATTTCCCAGGCATATTTTCCATGGTTGAAAAGACCATGACTCTTCACCGGAGGGTTGACGATCCAGCCCTTTCCGATATAATAGAAGCAGACCGTTGGGCAAGGCAGATGGCTTTGGCCCTTATTTAAGCGAGGTTTTATGGGTCATTCATTGGTTGCATTTGTGATTGTTCTTGGCGTTTTGATATTTTTCCACGAGCTGGGACATTTTCTCGTGGCAAGATTTTTTGGAGTGGGGGTTGAAACTTTTTCCCTGGGATTCGGGCCAAAGATTTACAGAAAAAAGATCGGGTTGACCGAGTACTGCCTGTCCGTGATTCCCCTTGGGGGGTATGTAAAAATGGTCGGAGAAGACCCGGCCAGTGAAACTTCCGCCGAGGATCGAGCTCTCTCATTCACCCATAAGCCCCTTTTCCAGAAGAGCCTCATCGTTGCAGCAGGGCCGATTTTTAATTTTGTTCTGGCAGTTCTCATCTTTTATCTTCTGTTCCAGATAGCTGGCAGCTATTATGTGCGACCCGTGGTTGGAGCGGTTGCAGATGATTCTCCAGCATTGACCGCTGGTGTCAAACCCGGCGATCTTATCAAGGCCATTGATGGTAAGACTGTGGAAACCTGGGACGATATGGTGCTGCTTATTTCTAAGTCAAACAAATCTAAATCAGGCGCTGAACGTCTTGATTTTTTCATCAATAGAAACGGCCAGAATCTCCACATTCCCATAGTTCCAGAGCAGACCACAGCAACCAATATTTTTGGTGAAACCATTAAAAAACCCATGGTCGGTATATCGTCGGCAGGTGATGTGGTGCACGAACGGCTCAATCCCATTGAGGCCATGGGCGAAGCATTTGTAAGGACCTGGGAGATAATAAAGCTTACCATTCTTTCCATTGGAAAGATTTTTACAGGATCTGTGTCGGCAAATACCCTTGGCGGACCGATCATGATCGCCCAGATGGCCGGTGATCAAGCAAGGGCAGGGGTTGCCAATCTTGCCTTTTTCATAGCCATGCTCAGCATAAACCTCGGCATTATCAACCTTTTTCCCGTGCCTGTTCTTGACGGGGGGCACCTTGTTTTTTTCGGCATTGAGGCCATTACCGGTAAACCCGCCGGGGATAGGCTGAGGGAAAAGGCCAATCAGTTTGGCATGATGCTGCTCCTGGCTTTGATGGTGTTTGTTTTTTATAACGATATCCTAAGAATATTTTATGGTGAATAATATGATTTCCTGTATAGAGATAGCTCTCAAACCCGATCTGTTTGATGCCGAAGGCGCAAGTCTCACACGAAAAGCTCTGGATTATTTTAATATTCGTCTTACCGACGTAAGGACCGTCAACCTTGTCACCCTGGAGGCGGATCTCACCATTCCTGAGCTCTGCACCATAAAGGATGAGATACTGACCAATCCCGTGACCCAGATCTCCTCTTTAAAGCCCCTTGATATTGACTTTGACTGGTGCATCTGGATTGGTCTGCGGCCCGGTGTTCGGGACAACCCTGCAAGCACGGCAGTGGAGGCTGTTGAGGATCTTTTGAACCGAAAATTTGGTCCTGATGATGGAATTTATACCTCAAGGAGGTATGCCGTAAAGGGGGAGGGCCTCACTAGAGAAGCGATGGAGATCCTGGCAGGCGAGCTTCTGTCAAACCCCATCATTCAGCAGTGGAAGGTATTTGAAAAGGCAGAGTGGGATCTGGAGCAGGGCGTCAACACGGCCCCTGCCAGGGTCAACCTGAACCACGAACCTGAATTTTCCGTCCTGAGCATCGGTTCAAACGAAGAGCTCCAGACGATCAGCGATCAGAGAAACCTTGCCTTAAATCCCAGGGACATCCCTGTGATCCGGGAGTACTTTTTAGATCCTGAGGTACTGGAATCCAGGGCTGAAGCAGGTCTTGGGCGGCCAACGGATCTTGAACTCGAATATATCTCCCAGGCAAGGAGCGACCATTGCAACCACAACTCCTTCCAGGGGCTGTTCCGCTATGTGGATGCCGACACCGGCGAGGCGTGCATCGAGGAGGATCTGTTCAAGCTGTACATCAAGGATCCGACCTTTGAACTCAAGGATAAAAAATCCTGGGTGGTTTCGGTTCTCTGGGACAACGCAGGGGTGGGCCGTTTTGATGACACATACAACTATGTCATCACCGGCGAGACCCACAATTCACCGTCAAACATGGAGGCCTATGGCGGCGCCATAACCGGCATTGTGGGTGTCTACCGGGACCCCATGGGAACCGGGCTGGGTTCGAGATTGATCATGGGAAGTTTCGGGTTCTGCGTGGGCGAGCTTGATTATAAAGGACCCTTGAAACCGACCCTCCATCCCAGAAGGCTCCTTGACGGGGTCGTTGAGGGAGTAAAGGACGGCGGCAACAAGAGCGGGGTTCCCACCACCTTCGGACAGACCCTGTTCCACGGCGGATACATGGGGAAAAGCCTTGTGTTTGTAACTGCTCTCGGCATCATGCCGGCCCTGATTAAAGGCGCTCCAAGTCACGAGAAGGAGACCTGCCCAGGCGACCTCATCGTCATGAGCGGCGGCAGGGTCGGAAAGGACGGCATCCACGGGGTTACGGCATCCTCCGAGGTGCTGTCGGAAAATACTCCGGCAGGCCACGTCCAGATAGGTGATCCCTACACCCAGAAGAAGATGCATGATTTTCTCCTAGAGGCTAGGGATCAGGGGCTGTACCGGTTTATAACGGACAACGGTGGCGGTGGGCTTTCATCGTCGGTGGGCGAGTCCGCCATGATCAGCAACGGCTGCGAGGTGTGGCTTGACAAGGTACCCCTGAAGTACGAGGGTCTGGACATGTGGGAGATCTGGATCTCTGAATCCCAGGAGCGCATGACCATTGCGGTGCCGCCGGAAAACATCGATCGTTTCCTGGCCCTTTCAAAGGACCATGCTGTTGAGAGCACGGTGATCGGCACCTATACGGACACTGGAAAGCTTCACATCCTTTACGGGGAAAAGACCTGCGCCTTTGTGGATATGGATCTTCTGGACAAGGGGTTTCCCAGGTGGGAGTTTGACGCCGTGTGGACATCGCCTGAAACAAGGGGATTGTACGAGCCTGTAATTGGCGAACCAAAGGATTATGAACGCCTCCTTGGGGACATGCTTCAGCGGCCCAATATCTGCTCAAAGGAATACATCTTCCGCCAGTACGACCACGAGGTACAAGGGGGAAGTGTTGTAAAGCCCCTTGTGGGCGTCAACCGCAACATTCCTTCGGACGCCTCGGTGATCCGGCCGGTGCTTGAATCTCCCAAGGGCCTTGCCTTTGCCCAGGCAATTCTTCCCTGGTACTCAAAGATCGACACCTTTCACATGGTGACCTGCACAATTGACGAGGCGGTTCGCCGCATCATTGCAGTTGGCGGAACCCTGGACCATATAGGCGGGGTGGACAACTTCTGCTGGCCTGACATTGCGTATGATCCTGTGAACAACCCCGACGGCAAATTCAAGGCGGCCCAGCTCGTGAGGGCCTGCCGGGCGTTGAAGCAGGCCTGCCTGGCCTATGGAGTCCCCCTTCTCTCGGGCAAGGATTCCATGTATGTGGACGGTCATCTGGCCGGCAGTTACGGTGAAACGATCAAGGTTTCGGCCCTGCCTACGGTTCAGTTCTCCACGACCGGTGTGATCGATGACATTGAATATGTGGTTACCATGGATCCCAAGATTCCGGGTGACCTTGTGTATGTGCTGGGTGATACCTTTGACGAACTTGGAGGGTCTGAATATTACGAGCTTTGCGGAGCAACCGGCCTTAACGTTCCAAAGGTCGACTTTGAACGCTTCAAGGTGGTTTACAGGGCCCTTACCCGGGCCATGGAAAAGTCCCTTGTCGCATCGGCCCATGTTGTCGCCCGGGGTGGATTGGGAGTACACCTTCCCCTCTGTGCCATGGCCGGTGGTCTTGGCATGGAAATCGACCTTGGTGCTGTTCCCCGGAGGGGCGGGGCTTTGAGAAACGACACCCTTTTATTCTCCGAATCCCAGGGCAGGTTTATTGTCACTGTGGCCCCTGAAAACAGGGAGACCTTTGATAAACTCTTCAAGGGTATGGCCGCAGCCTGTGTGGGCGTTGTGACTGATCAGCATAAAAACTTTAAAGTCAAGGCCATGGATGGAACACTCCTTGTTGACAAATCCATTGATACCCTTGAAACTGCATGGCAAAGACCCTTGGGAGATATGTAATGAAACAGGTAAGAGCGCTCGTATTAACCGGATTTGGACTCAACTGCGATATGGAAACTGCCCGGGCCTTTGAACTTTCCGGTGCATCTGCACAAAGGGTTCATATCAACTCCCTGGTAGCTGGAAAGGTTGACCTTGAAGACTTTCACATCCTTGTGTTTGGCGGTGGATTCAGCTGGGGCGATGACCACGGGGCCGGGGTGATCCAGGCGTTGAAGCTGAAAAAACATCTGGGTAATGAGCTTGTCTCCTTTGTTAAAGAAGGACGCCTTGTTATGGGGATCTGCAACGGTTTCCAGACCCTTGTAAATCTGGGGCTCCTGCCGGGGCTGGAAGGAGACTACACCAGAAGAAGCGTAGCCCTGACCTTTAACGATTGCGGTAATTTTAGAAATCAATGGGTCAACTTAAGAGCCGTTAAGGACAGTCCCTGTGTGTTCACAAGGGGAATGGCAACGGTTGATCTTCCGGTTCGTCATGGGGAGGGTAAGTTTGTCACCGACAGGGAAACCCTTGCAAGGCTGGTTGGGGGCAATCAGGTGGTGCTTCGCTATGCCGACGCCAACGGTCAACCGGCCAGGGGGTGTTTCCCCATGAATCCCAACGGTTCCATGGACGATATTGCGGGCATCTGCGATCCAACGGGCAGAATCTTCGGCCTCATGCCCCACCCTGAGGCTTTCAACCATCCGTCCAATCACCCTGACTGGCCCCGGACAAAAGAGATGCTTAAACGCAGCGGTAAAACTACGGATCAGGGGTTAACACCCGGCATTCAGATCTTCAAGAACGGTGTGGATTATATGAGGTCAATTCTCTAGGAAAGGGGGCAAGAGTATCATCCCGTCCCCTTTGGTTATCCTGACCTGAGCCGCAAAACGTCGGGGGTCATTTTGACCCTTCTTAAATGTTTGATCATCAAGTAAAAAAAGGTTGAATCTGAAATGAAATCATCCCTTCGATCCTTTTTTCTCATCGTGCCTTTTGCACTGTTTTTTTTCCTGATATTTTTTTTATCTGTTCAGCCATGCCTTTCCGGTGATTCCTTAAAAATAACAAGAATCACTCCCGGAGGTATGGATGTCCCGGAAAAACGCCAGATTACAGTCGAGTTCAACAAAAAGGTTGTTCCCCTGGGAAGGATGGAGAGGGATCAGGATGAAATCCCCATTGCCATCACCCCCAGGGTGAACGGTCAGTGGCGATGGCTCACCCCTTCCACCCTGGCCCTGGAGCTTGACGAACAGGAGCAGCTGAAACCTGCCACTCTTTATACCTTGACCGTTCGATCCGGAATCATCGCCGAGGACGGTTCCAGCCTATCCAAAACCCATGTTCATTCGTTTACCACCCTTCGCCCCAAGGTTCGGTATACCGGTTTTAAAACCTGGAACTCGCCTGGAACTCCAGTGCTGAGACTCGTGTTCAATCAGCCCGTTTTAAGGGATTCCCTGAATGAGTATGTTTTTTTTGAAACGGATGATCCAGGCAGGCGGCGAACAGGGGGGATTGCAGCTCCTGATTCCGATGACATTGAGCATCTGGTTGATGGCCGTGGTGAAAATGGGGTGGATCTGGATCTAAAAGAGACTCAGAATGATCAAAACAATCATGCCCGGCGGGTATGGTTAGTATCACCCATCGAAGAACTGCCCCATGATACCCGGGTTACCTTTGGATTAAGGGCCGGGCTTAAGTCCCTCCTGGGACCTGTGCCCGGCGCTGGAGCTTCGAGTCTTGTAAAGTTTCATACCTTTCCGGAATTTAAGTTTCTGGGACTTGAGGCCTATCCCAACAATGGCAACGATCCTTTTTTGCTGGGAACGGATGGTTCCTTTAATGAAACTCTGGCAAGGCCCAATCCCCTGGCCCATATGGCCCTTGTCTTTTCCACGCCGGTCAGTGTGGATAGTTTCAGAAAGAGCATGGAGTTTTATCCTTCCCTTGCTGGCCCAGGGGCAGATTTTGACCCCTGGGCCAATGTCTACTCTTACTCAGGCCTTGGCTTTGCCCATGAAAAAGAGCAAACCTATCGAGTCTCTCTGCCGGTGAACCTCATGGCCCACACCGCCTATCTGGTCAAGGAGAGTCTCCTGAGGCTCAGGGATCAGTTTGGGCGAAGGCTTGTGCAGCCCCTTGATTTTTCATTTCACACCGACCACCGGCCCCCGGATTATAAACTCACTTACGATACTGCGGTTCTGGAGCAGGGCATTAAAAACGATCTTCCCCTGGTGGTGACCAACCTCCAAGGGGTCACGGTAAATTACCGTCGGATGACGCCTGATGCGGCAGATGAAAATCTTGAACTTGAAGTGCAGACACCTGTAATCGAGGATCTGGCGGTGAAAATCCCCCTTGGGGTTGACACCATGCTTGGGAACCGATCAGGAGCCCTGTATGGAACATTGAACGTCCGACCCGGGGTGAATAAATCAGACTGGGAGAAAACCTTCTTCGTTCAGAGGACCCCGTTTGAGGTTCATGTGAAGTCTGGTCACTTTAACACTCTGGTTTGGGTGGTGGATCTTGCTACTGGAGAACCCGTTGCAGATGCTAGTGTAACCCTTTACAGGGATGCGCTCACCCGTTTAAAGGGGGATGAACCGGTTCTTGCCACAGGGGTAACCGACGAGACTGGAATCTCAATGCTGCCGGGTACATCAACCCTTGATCCCGAGTTGAAGATGTTTGACTGGAGCTGGGAAAACAGCGTCGAGCGTTTTTTCGTCAAGGTGGTGAAAGACGATTTTATGGCACTTTTGCCCCTCTCCCCAAAGTTTGAGACAGATACCTATCGGGCTTCCGGGGCTGTTTTTTCTTCGAGTTTGGGTCAACGCTACAGCCATATTCATACCTGGGGAACAACGGCCCAGGGCATCTACCGTGCCGGTGATACAATCGATTTCAAGATCTATGTCCGGAATCAGGACAATGGAACTTTTATTCAGCCGCCCAGGAACGGTTACACCCTTAAAATTATCGACCCCACGGGCAAGACGGTGCATGAACAGGAGAAGGTAACTCTTTCACGATTCGGGGCCTTTGACGGTCAGTTTACAACGTCAAAAACCGCCGGCGTAGGATATTACCAGTTTGAGCTTTCGGCCGATTTCACAACAATTGTTTGGTCTCCCCTCAAGGTGCTGGTGGGTGACTTTGTTCCTGCACCCTTCAGGGTCACAACCGAGATGAACACGACACGCCTTACACCGGGCCAGAAGGCGGAGATCACAACAACAGCAAGACTCCATGCAGGCGGACCATACACAGACGCTTCGACCCGGGTGGTGGCACGCCTTGAGCCCCGCGGTTTTACATCCACCCATACCCTGGTAAAGGATTTCTGGTTCCAGACGGATCAACCAGATCTGGATGAAGAGGTCCTCCTCGATACCCGGGCTATGCTTGACAGCCAGGGGGTGGTAGTCACGGAGTTATCCCTGATTCAGAACTCTGCCGAGGATCCGCCCCGGGATACAACTCCCTTTGGCCGTGTAATTGTGGAATCTGCCGTGCGGGATGACAGGGGCGGAAGCATCGCAGCCACAACTTCTGTGGATTTTTTCGGCCGGGATAGGTTTGTGGGGCTTCGGTCTGACAGCTGGCTCTATTACCAGGGAGACAGGGCCGATTTTCCCTTTGTAGTGGTCAACGAAAGGGGCGAACCTGTGCCGGGCCTAGGCACCCGGTTTTCGCTGGAACGGCTTGTTACCAAGGCTTCCAGGGTTAAAGGTGCAGGCAACGCCTTTCAGACTCTCTATGTGGATGAGTGGGCAGGGGTGACAACCTTGGAGAAGGTGTCGGGGGAAGAACCTCTGTCAATCGGTTTTATACCAGATCGGCCCGGGGCCTACCGCCTGAGGGCGACAATCAAAGATACAGGGGAGAGGGAACATACGAGCGTCCTGAGGTTCTGGGTCGCGGGCGGACAAAGGGTGACCTGGCACGAGCCGGAGTCCCAGGTGCTGACCCTTATTGCCGAGAGCGACCGCCTTGAGGTGGGTGAGACTGCACGCTACATGGTGAAAAATCCCTTTCCTGGTGCCAGGGCCCTTGTGACAGTAGAGCGCTATGGTGTCCTCAAGCAGTGGGTCATGACCCTTGAGGGGAGCACCCCTGTGGTTGAGTTTCCGGTTGAACCTGAATTTGTCCCGGGGTTTTTTCTGTCGATTACCGTTGTGTCGCCCAGGGTTGCGGTTCCTCCCGATAATGGGGCCGATAATGGGGCCGATAATGGGGCCAGCACCGGAGAGCTGGATCTTGGTAAGCCCGTCTCCCGCCTGGGATACCACAGGGTAGAGGTGGTGGACCCCAATCGCCGGATTAAGGTGGATGTGGGGATCGAAAAGGAGAGCTATAAACCTGGGGATACGGTCAAGGTCGAGCTTTTGGCTGACATTATAGACGAACCCGTGGAGATTGCAGTTGCCGTTCTTGACGAGGCCGTGTTTGACCTCCTTGGCAGGGGCAGCGGTCATTTTGATCCGTTCAAGGGGTTTTACACCATCGACGGGCTGGACCTTGTCAACTATTCCCTGATGAAACGGCTTGTGGGGATTCAGCGTTTTTCCAAGAAAGGGGCGTCACCCGGAGGGGACGGGGGAGGCGCCATTTCCATGCGGTCGGTTTTCAAGTATGTGAGCTATTGGAATCCCTCGATTCTCACGGATTCAAAAGGCAGGGCCGGGTTTCAATTCGAGGTGCCGGACAACCTTACCGGCTGGCGGGTATTTGCCATGGCCGTGACTCCGACGGATCGCATGGGAACGGGGGAGAAGGGCTTTAAGGTGAACCTTCCAACTGAAATTCGGCCTGTCATGCCCAACCAGGTCTTGAAGGGTGACAGCTTCAAGGCAGGTTTCAGCATCATGAACCGAACCGATCAGGAACGGGAACTCACCGTCAGGATCGAGGCCATGGGAGACAATGACCATGTTCTCCCCCCTGTTACCGAAACTCTCTTTCTGCCGCCGTTCAAGCGTGAAATCGTGTGGATACATGTCACGGCCCAAGAGCAGGGTGAAATAAAGTTTAAGGCAATGGCCGGGGATGGTCTGGACAGGGACGGCATTGAACACAGGCTTCAGGTTAACGACCAAAACAGGGTTACGACCGTTGCAGCCTATGGGTCAATCGACAGGGCCGGTGCAACCCAGACCTTCAAGGTGCCCCAGGAGATCCGGACGGATCTCGGATTCATGGGGGCCGTGCTTTCTCCATCGGTTATCGGCACCCTGGAACCCGCCCTGACTTATATGCGCGATTATCCCTTTACCTGCTGGGAGCAGGTTCTGAGCAGGGCCCTTGTGGCGGCTATGCTGCCTGATCTTGAACCGTGGCTTTCTGCGGATGGAAAGCACGATGGAGGTCTGGGGCAGGATCAGACCACGGACAAAGGACCCCTGTGGGACAAAAGTCATGATTTTGTGCAGGAAATCCTGGACAGGGCGGTCAATTTCCAGGCCCCCAACGGCGGCATGGGCTATTTCAGCCCGGATCAGGAGCGTGCCAACCCATATCTGTCAGCCTTTACAGCCCTTGCATTCACCGAGTTAAGAGCTGCGGGGTATAAGGTGCCGGAGGTTGTCGAACAGAAGCTCCACGCCTTTGTTCGCACCCTTTTACGGCGGGATGTGATGCCGCAATTCTACTCTCCCGGGATGAGGGCAACGGTAAGGGCCGTGGTCCTTAACGCCCTTGCCAACGGCAACAGGGGAGAGCTTGACGAAATCCTGCGTTTAGATGACCACCTTGGTGATATGAGCCTATTTGGCAGGGCCATGCTCCTGGAGGCGGCCCTCTCAACCCCTGGAGCAGATCAAATGGTGGAAAAATGCTTAAGTTCGATTCTGTCTCATTCCAACCTGACAGGGGGAAAGGTGAGCTTTTCAGAAACCCTTGACACCGGGTACAGACAGATCGCAGCGACCCCTATACGGGCCAACAGCGCAGTTCTTTCGGCCCTGGTCAAATATGCCGCAAAGAAGAAAGAAACAAACAAAAATGGAACAAATCTGGATGACTCCCTGGCCAAAGGGATTCCTTCAGGGCTTGTGCGATATCTGACCGACACCCGCAAGGGCAGGACCCATTGGGAAAACACCCAGGACTCCCTGTTTGCCATAAGGGGTCTGCTTGACTATGCCCGAGCCTTTGAAGGGGAAAAAACCTCCATGGAGGCAAGGGTTCTGCTGGATGGACAATCCCTTGGTACGGCAGATTTTAATGAAAACGCCCGGGAGAGCGTTAGCCTGGTCCGGCCGATCAAATCGGATGATCCAGGCACCTCTCCGATTCTCACGGTTGAAAAAAAGGGGGAAGGAAGGCTCTACTTCCAGGCGCTCATGGCCTACGCTCCAAAGACGCCGCCTGAAAAATCCGTGAACGCAGGCATATCTGTTGAGCGCAGGGTGTGGGTCGAGGAAAATGGAGAATTTGTGCGCCTCCATGATCCCGTCATCCTTAATCCTGGGGCTCTTGTGCGGGTTGATCTGCTGGTCTCCCCGGGGGGTGCCCGTAACTTTGTGATTGTGGAAGACCAGGTTCCAGGTGGTCTTGAACCCGTGAACCGCAGCTTTGTAACCAGCTCTGCCATGGAACCAGGGATGGATGAAACCGATCCTGACTTTTTAAGGGGGCAGCACCATTTTTATCACAGGGAGTTGACCCATGGGTCGGTGAGGTTCTACTCTGAAAGAGTCCCGTCGGGTAGATATAGGCTCTCCTACACGGCCCAGGCTATCTCCCGGGGGCATTTTGCCTGGCCAGCGGTCCGGGCCATGGAGATGTACGACACGGACATCTTCGGCCAGGGAGTTGAAACCCTCCTTGTGGTCGATGAATAAATGAAAGGGCATCCTTTCTCTTTCATGTTTTTCTGGAAGCGGGGTCTTTGGTTCTTTCTTGTTTTGCTGGTTTTTATCGCAGCCGTCACCCTTGGGGTAAAGACTCGCAAAGATATGCTTCCTTTGCCGGCTTCCCTTTCAGAATTGATGAAAGAGGTTGCAAGGCCGACTCTTGTTGACCGGTATGACAATCCATTGACAGTGACCTATACCAATCAGTGGAACACATCGCCCCTTAACCTTCACGAGATCCCGGATCAGCTTAAGAGTCTCTTCCTCTTTTCAGAGGACAGGCGGTTCTTTACCCACAGGGGCGTTGACTGGTTGGCAAGGCTTAATGCCCTTGTTCAAAATCTGGGTTCCTCCGCCACCGTCCGGGGGGCGAGCACAATAACTGAACAGGTGGTTCGCATGGTCCATCCGAGACCCAGGAATCTCTGGTCAAAATGGGTCGAAGGCTTTGAAGCCATTGCCCTTGAGCGACAAAATACCAAGGCCGCAATTCTTGAGTTTTACCTTAACCAGGTGCCCTATGCCAGTAACCGTCGGGGTGTGTCCCAGGCGGCCCTGTTCTACTTTAACCGATCCCTTGAGACCCTGAATCTCAAGGAGATGATGGCCCTTGCCGTTCTGGTCAGGGCACCGTCAAGCTATGACCTGCGTCAAAATCCAGGGAGGATTCAACCCGTTCTTGAACGTCTGGGATGCTCGCTTGTGGATCAGGAGCTGATTTCCCCCCTTGAATTTGAACGGGCGGTTAAGGCGGGTTTTCAACTGGAACCACCCGGTCTCTTCGTTGATGCCAGCCATTTTGCCAGATTTGCCCTTGAATCTTTAAAGTCCTGTTCAGGACCTTCCCGGAACGAAGCGCCCCCCTGTTTTGATTCATCGCATCTCTATGGTGCACAAGGTATTCCTGCAAGGATCAAAACCACCCTTGATGCCTCCCTCCAGAATTTTGCCCAGACTACCATGGATGCAAGGGTGGCTGAGCTTCAAAAAAGGGGAGTAACAGGCGGGGGCTGCCTGGTGGTAAACAACACTACCCGTGAAATCCTCGCCTGGGTCTGCGTGGGTGATGATGATTCATATCTGATTAATTCGGTGCTGGTTCCCCGGCAGCCAGGCTCCACGTTAAAGCCCTTATTATACGCCCTGGCCCTTGAAAAAGGATGGACCGCCGCAACCATGATCCTGGACGCTCCGCTTTCAAATCCCGTGGGCACGGGACTTCACACCTTCCACAATTACAGTCGCCGTCATTATGGACCGGTTACCCTGCGCCAGGCCCTAGGGAATTCCCTCAATATTCCTGCCGTAAAAGCTGTTGGTTTCACCGGGGGTGAGGCCTTTCTTTCAACGCTTGGAAATCTTGGCATTCAAAGTCTTACCCGTCATCCTGATTTTTACGGGGACGGCCTTGCCCTGGGTAACGGGGAGGTCTCCCTCTATGAGATGGTCCAGGCCTATGCGTCTCTTGCTGGGGATGGCGTTTTTTCACCCCTTGTGTGGAGAAAAGATCGCCTGGACGACCAGAAAAACACAAGGGTTTTTTCAGGGGAGGTCGCATCGATTATCGGAAACATTCTTTCTGACTCAGAGGCAAGGGCCCTTGAGTTCGGCAGGGGGTCGCTGCTCAATTTTCCCGTTGAAACGGCCGTCAAGACCGGCACCTCCAACGACTACAAGGATGCCTGGACCCTGGGGTTCAACCATGCCTACACCGTTGGTGTCTGGATGGGAAACCTTGACGGACGACCCATGGACGGAGTTACAGGGTCCATTGGACCGGCCATGGTTGTAAGATCTTTGTTTGCACATCTCAACCGCAAAGGCAGTACAGCTCCCCTTTATTTAAGCCCCAGCCTCATAAGAAAAAAGGTTGTTGTTGACAACCATAACAGGGGGCGCTCCTATGATGAGTGGTTTGTTCCAGGCACCGGGCCGTGGGAGGATCAGAACTTGAAAGCCAAAGGCAGTGGTTATAACTACGGTGAAAATGATGATGGATTAAAAGATGGCGTTGCCGGTCTGGGGGTCCCCGAAGGTCTGGTGGCTGGCGGAGGAGGGGATCGAATTGGTTTTTTACAGCCTGTAAACGGACTTGAAATGGCCATGGATCCGAGAATTCCGGATTCGGACCAGGCCTTTGAGTTTTTGCTGGCAGGCGTTGAGCAGTTGGACCGGGTGGAGTGGTTCCTTGACGGCAACCCCCTTGGTGTGACACTCGGCGGACGTTTTCTGTGGCACCTTGAGCCGGGTTCCCACCTTGTCCATGCCCATGTGCACAAATCCAAGGGCCAGAATCGAAACCACAGGGTCCGCTTTAAGGTAAAAAAGGGGTCGGGCAATTCTACAATTAAATCTCCTTGACACCCCTATTGCAATTCTTCACTATTAAAAAATACCAAAACATCAACAGTAGAGCCCCTTTTGGTTGCCCTAACCGGAACATTGAAACCTAAAAGGGGGATATTGTTTGAGAAGGGTCAAGCTGGTTGACAGGGTAGGTGTGAGTCTTGATGAGTAACCGGAATAGAATAATGGCGGTATCCATGCGATTGGGATTGTCCAGGAAAATTTATCTTGGTTTTTTTTCTCTTCTCCTGGTTCAGGGCCTTGTGATTTTTTTCTGGGTCAGCCATGGAATGAAGCAACCCATGATTGAAGAGATCAGAAACAGGGGTCTTTTAATAGGAAAAAACCTTGCGGCACGTATGGTGGAGCCCATATTGGCCATGGATTTTTTAAAAATGAAAGTCCTGGTGGATGAAACAATACTGCTGAATGATGATATTGGTTATACCTTTGTGCTGGACAAGGATGATGTCCCCCTTGCCCATACTTTTAAAGATGGTTTTTCCCTGGAACTAAGGAGGGCGAATACGGTATCTGATGACCAGAAGGAATCGGTAAAGCTTCTGGATACAGGGCAGAATTTGATCTATGACTACGAAATCCCCATTGTAATCAACGATAATCAACTGGGCACTTTGCGCCTGGGTCTTTTCAGGACCCAGGCGCAAAAAACGGGTTATAAGATTGTGGTTTCCGTGCTTGTCACCTCTGTTACAATGATCATCATTGCAGCTCTTGTGGGGTTTCTTCTGCACAGACCTGCCACAAACAGTACCCAGGGGCTCGTTAAGGAGCAGAAAATCCTGCTTCAAACCATTCTTGACGCCATTCCGGATTTTATCTCTTTCCAGGATCATGAAGGACGTTATGTTTCGGTAAATAGAGCATTTTGTAAAATGCTGGGTAAAGGTGTAGACGATATTGTCGGCAAAAAAAACCATGATCTTTTTTCCAGATTCCATGCAGACCTTTACGACAGGGAGGACAGAAAAGTACTTGAGAGCAGGGTCCCCCTTGTTAAGGAGAACAGGCTGCGAGGACCTAAAGGGATAAAATGGCTCCATGTGGTAAAAATTCCTGTGCTGGAACTGACCAACAAAATCAATGGGCTTGTCTGTAGCGGCAGGGATATAAGCCAGCTTAAAAAGGTTCAGGACCAGTTGGCCCATGCCCAGAAAATGGAATCTGTTGGACGCCTGGCAGCCGGTGTGGCCCATGAAATAAACACTCCCCTGGGAATTATTCTCGGGTATGCCCAGCTGCTGCAGGAGGACATTGAAAAGGACGGGCAGATTTATAAGGATGTATCGATCATTGTGAAGCAGACAAAGATCTGTTCCAAGATCATTTCTGATCTTTTAAAGTTTTCCCGGTCAAGTGAAAACATTATCAGTGAATTTGATGTCAATGGGGCTATGGAAGAAGTCCTGGACGTTGTTGAGCATACATTCAGCTTGAATCATGTGGTTGTTCAGCGTGAATATGAAAGTGATTGTCTTATGATGACTGGCGATAAAGAGAAAATAAAGCAGGTGTTTCTAAATCTGTTGAACAATGCATTTGATGCCATTGAAGAAAATGGCACTATCTATATTAAAACAAGCCGTGGGAACGGGGAAAGTCAGATTAAAGTAGCTATTGTTGATACAGGTCATGGAATAAAGAAGGATGATTTAAAGATGGTGTTTGAACCGTTTTATACAACTAAAGGTCCAGACAAAGGTACTGGTCTGGGTTTGTCCGTTACCTTTGGTATCATAAAGGAGCATAATGGATCTGTTAACGTATTTTCTCCTCCCATATCACGGGAAGACCAGGAGCATGGCACTGAATTTGTTGTGGTTCTGCCCAAGTGCTCACCACCCGCCCAGTTTGAGGTTTAAAATCAAAAAAGCCCACTGGGATTCCAGTGGGCTTTGATTCCATGGTGGCGATGCAGGGATTTGAACCCCGGACACTGCGGATATGAGCCGCATGCTCTAACCAGCTGAGCTACATCGCCATAAAACCAGGACTATATAGCACCTGGGAACAGGGTCTGTCAACACATAAATTAGTCCTTTCTGGCTTTCCTCTCAAATTCTTCCATATTTACCGTGAAGTTTTCTAAATTTTCAGGCAGATCCGAGAATACTATCATGAAAGGGATCGACCGCCCCGGCTGAATGTTAGTATTGGATAAATTGTTGCCTGTTTCTCCTGCAAGCAGGAGGTTGATCTGACTCATTTCAGCATTTTTTAGTTGCTCTTCAGAGATGAGATTGCCGCATGGAACTATTTTGGTCTTTGCCTTTACCTTATCCCGGGTAATGAGGGTACCTTTAACCTTTATTTTGCTTAAGGTCACATTTGAGGTGTTGGTTACTTTGCCCGTGATGACAAATAGGGTGCCAGCGGTTGAGTTGGTTACGAATCGACCGTTTACGCTCTGTTTGTCAGGGGCCAGGTTGACGGGTTCGGGGGCAGGCGGTTCAGGAGCAAGAAAATCGCTCAGATAGGGAACCTTGACGGTGGAGATGTAGGGGATTTTAATTCCGTAAAAAATGCAGACACTGTAGGCCGTAAGGGTCATGATTGTCAGAAGTAAAATAATGGTAATGGATTTGCGTGTTTTTATCGGTTTCTTGAATGGTTTGTCGATGCCATAATCAAGGGGTGGAGGGACAATTGTCGTTTCATCCTCCTCTTCCAGAACCGGTAAAAGTTGCGGCTCCTGTCCTTTGTCCTGTTCGAGTTCTTCCATATCAGGGGCTGATGGGGGCTTATCGAACCCATTGTGCTCCATTTCCAGGTCAAACTCAAGCCCCAGGTCATCCTGACCCTGGGCGTCACCATCCCCGGGCTCAATACCATGGCCAGCCTCCTCCTGGATACCGTTGACCAATAGATCCATTTCTGGTTCAGTGGTGTCCAGATCCTGGTTGAAATCAGATCCCAGGCTTTTATCTAAATCCATATCCAAATGAAAATCTGAATCAGAGTCAAGGGACGTTAATTCCGGGATTGAAAGATCCAACTCCCCATAGTCTTCGCGTTCAAGCTCGTTTTCAAAATCCATATCATCGTCAAAATCAAGTCCTGTCCCATGGAAATAATCATCTGTTTTATGGTCTTGGAATGATTTTGAAGCCCCTGGGCCTGTGTTCAGGGGCTGACTTTGGTCAAGGTCATCATCCATGTTCAGATCATCAGGATCCACAGAAAAACCAAGATCAAGTTCCCTGTCCTGCTCGTTGTCCTGGGAAAATGCGTCAGGTTCCGGCTCCATAAAAATATCTGGATCAATTTTGTCCTGGGATTTTGCCGATGATTCGTCGGGTGATTTTTCCTGGCGGGCCATATCGTCAAGAAGAACAGATGTTGTGGGGGGGAAGGCGGTAAATACATGCCTGCACTGGCAACATCGAACCTTTGAACCCTCTTTTTTGAGGAGAGATTCGTCAAGATTGAATCTGGTTGAGCACTTTTCACAGGTGATAACCATGGCTTTCCCCTTGCTCTTTATAGCTTTAAATCAAAGATGGCTGGCAGATTTCTGTAGAGTTCGTTGTAATCAAGTCCATAGCCGACAATAAATCCCTTTTCAAGTGAAAAACAGGCATAATCCGCATCAATATCTGCCTGACGGCGTTCATGCTTGTTGATCAAGGTGCATATTTTTATGGATGCCGGGTGCAGGGATTCCATATAGGCCTTAATGGCTGAGAGTGTGTTGCCCGTGTCAACAACATCTTCTACCAGAAGAACATCTTTTCCTTGAAGATCTAAATCGGGTTTTTTGGTGAATGTTATCATTCCTGTGGATGATGTACCTGAATAGCTTGAAACGCCGATGAGGTCAATTTCATGGTCAATGGTAATCTGCCTTGTCAGGTCGGCAAGAAAGATAAAAGATCCCTTGAGGATTCCAACAAGTACGAGATTTTTATCCTGATAATGCAGGGAAATCTCTTGTCCGGCTTTTCGCACCTTGGTTTTTATCTCCGCCTGGGAGATCATTGGGATAAGCTGTGTCATATGTTGGTTTACAATCCAGATTCGGCCAGTTCTTGAACCAGCTTTTTTTGTTGTTCATTGAGCTTTTTTGGCATGTGGATCTGGATTACGACAAAGAGATCTCCCCTTTCCGAACCGCTGATCTGGGGAATGCCCTGGCCTGCAAGACGCATTTTGGCCTTGTGGTTTGTTCCCTTGGGAACTTTAAGGCTGATCTCTTTGCCTTCGGGGGTTTTGATCTTAATCTTTGTTCCAAGGATGGCCTGGGTAAGTCGGATTTCTTCGGTCGTGTAGATGTCGTTGCCCTCAAGGGTAAATCCTGCGGTGTAAATGGGGCTTGATCTGATAAAAAGATCGCCAGCAGGCCCGCCATACGGGCTCTGTTCGCCCTTCCCGGCTAGGCGTATCCGTTTTCCAGGAATCATCCCCTTTGGGATCTTGACATTGATGGTGTCAGTTGCACTGTTGCGGTTGATCGTAATGGTTTTGTCTGTGCCGGCGATCATTTCTTCAAGGGTGAGAGTAATTTCATACTCAAGGTCTCTTCCCTTTACCTGTCTTTGTCTTGGCTGACCGCCCATGCCCTGTCCAAAGGGGCTTCCGCCCCTTGAAGAAGAAAAGCCTCCGCTAAACATACGGCCTCCTCCTCCAAATCCGAATTCCTTGAGAATGTCGCCCAGGTCAAAGTTCCTCAGAATGTCTTCCTGGGAGTATCTCTGCTGAAAATCGGCAGAGCCATAAGTGTCATACTGCTGACGTTTTTCCTTATCGCTCAATACCGCATATGCTTCGCTGATCTCCTTGAATTTGTTTTCAAAATCCTTGTTGCCCTTGGCCTTATCCGGATGGTACTTGAGGGCAAGTTTTCTGTAGGCTTTTTTGATTTCATCTTCCGAGGCAGTCTTCTCTATCCCGAGGGTTTTGTAATAGTCTGTTGCTGGCATTATAAACTTCCTTTTTTATTAGTTCTCCTAAGGATATCA
>Ga0265295_1002030_pt1 | contig 33532 bp, 28 predicted proteins | sample Munlansysbiofilm_FD_192503 | JGI IMG/M metagenome (GOLD analysis project Ga0265295, IMG submission 192503) | Leachate microbial communities from a municipal landfill in Southern Ontario, Canada - Methane capture system biofilm | ecosystem: Engineered > Solid waste > Landfill > Unclassified ... | reverse complement strand
GGTACAAGAATATATTCTTAAAGAATTACAAATGGTTTATCGTAATCAAGGTATCCCTCTTTCTGACAAACATATTTCGGTTATTGCGAAACGTATGATTTCTCGTGTTAAAATTGTGGACGCCGGTGATACTGACTTCTTAGTTGGAACCATTAAATCAATTAATGAGTTTTCAGATGGAAACAAAGATGTTATCTTAAAAGGTAAGCGCCCTGCAATTTCAAAACCAGTATTGCTTGGAATTACCAAAGCCTCATTAGAAACAGAATCTTTCTTATCGGCTGCATCATTCCAAGAAACTACGAAAGTGTTAACTGATGCCGCAATGCGCGGTAAAGTAGACCGTTTAGTAGGATTGAAAGAAAATGTTATTATTGGTAAACTTATTCCAGCCGGAACAGGTTCTGAACATTATCGAAACATTGATTTTAGTTTAGAAAACGAATTTTGTTATGAAGAACCAATTGATATGTTTGAAGAAAAGTTAATGAATTAGAGAATGTAAAATTCTCTTTTTTATTCAATTATATAAACAAAATAATTGACAAATAATAACGAAAGTGTTAAACTAACTTTGTGCTTTTTATATAGGTTTTACTCAGGTAAAACTTATATTTATAAAGAAAAAGAAACACCGGGATGTGTGGAAGGAAGGAGAGATTGAATGCCTACTATTAATCAATTAGTAAAAAAATCAAGAACTAGTAAGGTAAGAAAAAGTAAATCGCCAGTACTAGGATTACGCAGTAATTCCATTAAAAGGAAAACAACTGCGATTGCTTCGCCTCAAAAAAGAGGTGTTTGTACTCGCGTTGGAACTACTACACCGAAAAAGCCAAACTCAGCATTAAGAAAATTCGCTCGTGTACGTTTAAGTAACGGAAAAGAAGTGCGCGCTTATATTCCGGGAGAAGGACATAACTTACAAGAGCATAGTGTTGTCTTAATCCGTGGTGGACGTGTTAAAGACTTAATTGGGGTTCGTTATCACATTATTCGTGGTACATTAGATACCTCTGGAGTTAATGACCGTAAACAAGGCCGTTCGAAGTACGGCGCTAAAAAAGCAAAATAATAAAATAATATAAGAAAGGAGACTAAAAATGCGTAAAAAAAGAGCAGAAGTTAGACCTGTTTTACCAGATCCGATTTATAAATCTAAGGTTGTTACTAAATTAATTAACCAAATTATGTTAGATGGGAAACGTGGTAAAGCAGAAACTATTTTATACGATGCTTTTAATATTATTAAAGATCAATCAAATGAAGATCCTAATGTAGTATTTGAAAAAGCATTAGAAAACATCAAACCGATTCTAGAAATTAAAACTAGACGTGTAGGTGGTTCTAATTATCCAGTTCCGATGGAAGTAAGAACAGAGAGATCTCAATCATTAGGTTTACGTTGGTTGGTTCACTATGCCCGTTTACGAGGTGGTAAAGGAATGGCTATTAATTTAGCTAATGAAATTATGGATGCGGCTAATGGAACTGGGGCGGCAGTTAAAAAACGCGAAGAAACTCATAAAATGGCAGAGGCAAATAAAGCATTTGCGCATTATCGTTGGTAATTAAGAAGGAGTTATTATGGCAAGAGAATATTCATTAGAAAAAACTCGTAATATTGGGATTATGGCTCATATTGATGCGGGTAAAACCACTGCAACAGAGCGCATTTTATTCCATACTGGCCGAATTCATAAAATAGGAGAAACTCATGATGGAGCTTCTACTACTGATTGGATGGAGCAAGAAAAAGAACGTGGAATTACTATTACATCGGCAGCTGTTACTGCTTTTTGGAAAAATCATCGTTTAAATGTTATTGATACCCCGGGTCACGTTGACTTTACAGTTGAAGTTTCTAGAAGTTTGCGCGTTTTAGACGGTGCAATTACTTTAATTGATGCTCAAGCTGGTGTTGAACCACAGACTGAAACTGTGTGGCGTCAAGCAAGTGAATTTAATGTACCGAGAATCATTTTTGCCAATAAAATGGATAAAATGGGTGCTGATTTTGAAATGAGCTTAGGAACAATTGACAGTAGATTTGGGGTTAATGCCAAACCTATTCAATGGCCAATTGGGGCAGAGGCTGATTTCAAAGGTATTGTTGATTTAGTAGAAATGAAAGCTTATGAGTATGATGGTGAGCAACATGAAAATGCAAAAGAGATCACAATTCCTGAAAGCTTATTAGAGATATGTAAAACGAAACGCGAAGAATTAATTGAGGCGGTTGCTGAATTTGATGAAGAATTAATGCTGAAATATTTAGAAGGCGAAGAAATTACTATTCCTGAAATTAAAAATGCAATTCGTTTAGGAACATTAAAAGCGGAATTTTTTCCAGTAATGTGTGGTACGGCTTTGGGTAATAAAGGTGTTAAATTATTGCTTGATGCAGTAATTGACTATTTACCTAGTCCATTAGATATTGGGAAAACCAGATGTTTGGATATGAATGAAGCGGAAGTTTATCGTAATGTTGATGATAACGAGCCTTTTACTGCATTAGCCTTTAAGGTTGCCAATGACCCATTTGTTGGGGTATTAACATTTTTTAGAGTTTATTCCGGGCATTTAAAAGCCGGCTCGTATGTGTATAACGCAACCAAAGGTAAAAAGGAACGTATTGGACGCATTTTACAAATGCATGCTAATGATCGTAGTGAAATAACAGATGTTTATACAGGAGATATTGCAGCAGCGGTAGGATTAAAAGATACTTTTACGGGTGATACACTTTGTGATGAAAAGAGTCCGGTAGTTTTAGAAAGTATGGTGTTTCCAGAACCGGTTATTCAATTAGCGATTGAGCCAAAATCAAAAGGTGATCAAGATAAAATGAGTACGGCTTTGGGAAGATTATCTAAAGAAGATCCGACCTTTAAAGCTTATACCGATCACGAAACCGGTCAAACAGTAATTGCGGGAATGGGAGAACTTCATTTAGATATTATTGTTGACCGTATGAAGCGTGAATTTGGTGTTGAAGCTACCATTGGTAGACCACAAGTTGCTTACCGTGAAACAATCACTAAATCAGCTGAATGTGAAGGTAAATATATTAAACAATCAGGTGGTCGTGGTCAATATGGACATGTTTGGATTAAGTTCGAACCGAATCCTGATAAGGGATATGAATATGTTGACGCGGTTGTTGGTGGTACTGTTCCTCGTGAATATATACCAGTAGTTGGAAAAGGACTACAAGAAGCTTTAGAAACTGGAGTTTTAGCTGGTTATCCAATGATTGATGTAAAAGCTACTTTGTATGATGGTTCATATCATGATGTGGATTCAAGTGAAATGGCGTTTAAAAACGCAGCGCGTTTAGCTTTAAGAGAAGCGAAGAGTAAATGTGCTCCGGTTCTACTTGAGCCAATTATGAAAGTTGAAGTTGTAGCCCCAGAAGAGTATATTGGTAACGTAATGGGAGATATTACATCAAGACGTGGTAAACCGCTTGGACAAGAACAAAGAAGTAATGCAATCAGCTTTACTGCAATGGTTCCATTATCAGAAATGGTTGGCGGATATGCCACAAGCTTAAGATCTAACACGCAAGGTAGAGGTCAATTCACAATGGTATTTGATCATTATGAAGCGGCGCCTAAGAGTATTGCGGAAGAGATTATTAAGCGAAATGGTGGCCAATAAAATATAAAAGACTTGCAAAAAATGCAATGTTTGATAAAATTGATATGTAAGAAATTAAGGAGGAAAAAAATATGGCAAAACAAAAATTTGATCGTTCAAAACCACATGTAAATGTTGGTACTATTGGACACGTAGATCATGGTAAAACTACTTTAACAGCAGCAATTAGTGCTGTTTCAGCAAAACGCGGAAATGCAGAATTGGTTGATTTTAAAAATATCGATAAAGCGCCGGAAGAAAGAGAACGTGGAATAACTATTAATACTTCACACATTGAGTACCAGACTGAAAAACGTCACTATGCTCATGTGGATTGCCCAGGACATGCCGATTATGTAAAAAACATGATTACTGGTGCTGCGCAAATGGACGGAGCTATTTTAGTAGTTTCTGCAGTAGATGGCCCAATGCCACAAACTCGTGAACACATTTTATTATCTCGTCAAGTTGGGGTTCCTAAAATTGTTGTTTTCATGAACAAAGTTGATATGGTTGATGACCCAGAATTATTAGAATTAGTAGAAATGGAAATTCGCGAATTATTAACAGAATATGGATTTGACGGCGATAACTGCCCAGTAATTCAAGGATCTGCATTAAAAGCTTTAGAGGGAGATGCAGCTGCTGAAGAAAAAATAGTTGAATTATTAAATGCTGTTGATGAATATATCCCTACACCTGAACGTGATACTGATAAACCATTCTTAATGCCTATCGAAGATGTATTTACTATTACAGGTCGTGGTACAGTTGTTACTGGACGTGTAGAACGTGGAGAAATCAAATTAAACGATGAGGTTGAAATTGTTGGTATTCACAATACTAAGAAAACAGTTGTTACAGGAATTGAAATGTTCCGTAAACAACTAGATTATGCTTGCGCAGGTGATAATGCTGGTGTGTTATTACGTGGAATTTCTAGAGAAGATGTAGAGCGTGGTCAAGTATTGGCTAAACCTGGATCTGTTACTCCTCATAAAAAATTCAAAGCTCAAGTATATGTACTTAGCAAAGAAGAAGGCGGACGTCACACACCATTCTTTACAAATTATCGTCCACAATTCTATTTTAGAACTACAGATGTAACTGGAGTTGTTGAATTACCACAAGGTGTTGAAATGGTAATGCCTGGTGATGATGTTGCTATGACAGTAGAACTTATTGCTCCGATTGCAATTGAAAATGGTACAAAATTTTCAATTCGTGAAGGTGGCCGTACAGTTGGCGCTGGTGTAGTTTCAGAAATTATTGAATAATATAATAATAAAAAAACAAGCTATTTAGCTTGTTTTTTTATTAAATTTTTATAGTCTTGTGAAGAAGTCAATTTAAAATAATTTAATTGATTTATCACAAAATCAAATTCCCCAGGTTGTTCGATTATTTTATTAGCAAATTGATTTTTAAACTCATTAAGTTTTGAGTACGGATTGCTAGCATCGAAGACTCCGGCAACAGCATTAAAATTAAATTTAGTGTATCCTTGACGCTGGAATTCCTCAATTATTTTTGCGTATAATAAATCTTTGGGATAAAACTTTTTGAATTTATTTAACGAACCATCAGCAATAAAATAAATGGTATCGTTGTGTTTAATGATCCCTACCGCACCAATTTTTAAACCTTTTGGATATTTTTGAACAAGCGCGATGGAATCGTTAATATCGGTTTTGTAAATAACTATTTTTTTATCAGATTCCATTTTTTCGTTAAGCAAAAATTCGCGTTCATCCGGGCTGGAATGTAATAGCTGTTCATTTAAGTTATTATTTACTCCCAATTCCATTTCATATAATGCTCGAGCATTATCGGAAAGAATGTTCGGGTCTAAAATGGCAAAGTAAAAATTAAATTTATCACCAAAATTATTATAAATATTTTGATAGTAATTAAATTCATAAAATTCATAGTTATTTTTTATTAACTCATAAAATTCATTTAAATATTGATAATTACCAAGATATATATTAATTCCTTTTTCGCTAGCTCTATTAATTTTGTAAGTTGCTAATGGATTTTTTTGGTGTGGTAATTCCAATTTGTTGGTAATTCCCTCTAAAAATGCTGTCCATCTAGGGTTAATTGTTTCAAAATAATTATTAAATCCTAAATGAGTTGCCCCTAGACTTTCTAAAAAATGTACTACTTGTAAGTTATTTTTTTCGCCAATCTTTGCTCCATTTATATCGTGTTCAAACATTGGAATAGCAGGGTCAATTTTTAAAAAACTTGCTTTTTTTTGGTCGGTGTATTTTTTTACTTTTTCAATAAAAAAAGCTAATAGAGCAGTATGCTCATAATCAATTATTGGCCCTCCAGGGATATAACAAAAACGAATATTTTTAGTTATTGTCTTGGTAAGAATTAAAGCGGCGCATAAAATGGTTTTGGTACCATCAACTACACCAATATATTCAGTTTCGAAACCCCTTGTCGCCATTAAACGGCCATATTCAACCGATTGATACATATTGCTAGTTTGGTGACTTTGAATAAAATTATTAAAATAATCTTCTGGCATAATTACAAAATGCATCATTTATCACCTCTTTTAGACAATAATATTATAGCATACTAAATAAAAAAACAATAGCATTATTTTAGCACTCGCGCTTGACAAGTGCTAAAATAATGCTATAATTAATATGAAGGGAGGAATGGGTATGCAATTAATACCAAAAAATTTCTATTTAGATGATTTTTTTGATGATTTTTTAACTAGCCGTGATAACCATCGTTTTAAATGTGATATTTATGAAAAAGATAATAAATATTATATTGATATGGATGCTCCTGGATTCTCAAAAGAAAATCTAACAATTGAAGTTGATAAAGGTTATTTAATGGTTAAGTTATCAAAAACCAATGAAGAAGAAGACGAGAAAAAAAATTATATTCGTCGCGAAAGAACGATAACCGAATATCAACGTAGTTTCTATGTAGGTGATATTGACGATGAAAAAATAAGTGCTAGTTTTAAAAATGGTACCATCAATATTGTTATTCCTAAAAATGAAATTATTGAAACCAAAAAAATCATTAATATTGAATAAGCCTAATCGGGCTTATTTTTTTTTAATAAAAATGACATTATATTTAAAATTTAGTATAATTGAATAGGTGATAAAATTGAGTACAATTAAAAATGTTATTGGTCGTATGATTATTGATTCAAGAGGTAATCCAACAGTGGAGGCTGAAGTTTATATAGCGAATGGTATATATGGCCGCGCTGCTGTTCCTAGTGGTGCATCAACTGGTAGTAAAGAAGCTTTAGAGTTAAGGGATAATGCAACTTTATTTCATGGTCTGGGTGTAGAAAAAGCCTTAAAAAATGTTAATTTAATTAAAGATTCAGTAATTGGTTTAGAAAGTTCTAATCAATTATTGGTTGATAATACCATGCTAAATTTAGATGGTACTACGAATAAATCAAATTTAGGTGCTAACGCTATTTTAGCTGTTTCATTAGCTAATTTACAAGCAACTGCTAAAGAAAATGGTGTTCCCCTGTATAAATATTTAGGAGGTTGTAAAATTCCGCGTCCGATGATGAATATTATTAATGGTGGGGCTCACGCTAATAATGCTTTATCAGTTCAGGAATTTATGATTGTACCTAAAGGCGAATCTTTTAAAGATATAATGTCTAAAAGTGTAACTGTTTTCGGTACTTTAAAAATGATATTAAAAGAAAAAAATCAAAGCACTAATGTGGGTGATGAAGGCGGATTTGCCCCTAATCTTTCAGGTACTGAAGAGGCGCTAGATTTAATTATAGAAGCAATTAATCGTTCAAACTATAAATCAGGGGTCGATTTTGAATTAGCATTGGATATTGCAGCTAGTGAGTTTTATGATGAGAATAATAAAATATATAATTTAGATGGACGACAATATACAACTGATGAATTATTAAAATATTATGAAGTATTAGTTGAGAAATACCCAATTATTTCATTAGAAGATCCATTTGCTGAAAACGATTATGAAGGTTTTCAAAAAATCACAGCGCTATTAGGGTCAAAAATTATGATTGTTGGTGATGATTTATTTGTTACTAATGAAGAGTTATTAAAACAAGGAATTATTAATAATCAAGCAAATGCCATTTTAATTAAGCCAAATCAAATTGGTAGTTATAGTGAAATGCTTAATACGATAAAACTTGCTAAAGCTCATAATTTTAAAACCATTATTTCGCATCGCAGTGGTGAGACGGAAGATACCATTATTAGTCACTTTGGTGTCGGCCTAGAAACGGATTTTATAAAAACAGGTTCGTTAAGTCGTAGTGAGCGAGTAGCAAAATATAATGAACTGCTTCGAATTGAAGAAGAACTAAAAAGAGGTGATCGAGGATGAGTTTAAGCGATATTGCTGTAATTCTAAGAAATATTGTTGATATTAGTATAGTTTGGTTAATTATTTTTTATGTGTTAAAAAGTATTAGAAATAATGTCAAACTAATGTTAATTGTTAAAGTTGTAGTTGGAATTTTAATTATTAAATTACTTAGTGATTGGCTAAACTTAGTAGTGGCGGGATTATTACTTGATTATATTATAACCTGGGGCCCATTATCTTTAATAATATTATTCCAACCCGAATTAAGAGCTGCACTGGAACAATTGGGGCGCGCTAAATTATTAGGTCGTCACAAAGTATTAACGTTAGATGCTCGCGAAAAATTAGTTTATGAAATTACAACAGCTGTTGAATATTTAAAACGTAATCGTATGGGAGCAATGATTGTTTTAGAAAGAGATGTTTCATTACAAGATTATATTGAACAATCTACCAAACTTTATGCAGATGTTTCAAGTGAATTAATTATTTCGGTCTTTTTCCCGAATAATCCTTTGCATAAAGGCGGTTTAATTATTCAAGGAGACCGAATTACTAGTGCCGGGGCTATTTTCCCGGTAACTACTAAAAATGAACTAAGCAAGCGTTTAGGAGATCGCCATCGTGGTGCGGTGGGAATTAGTGAAATAACAGATGCTTTAGTAATTGTTGTTTCTGAACAAACCGGTCATTTATCATTAGCTCTTAATTCTGAATTAATGTATAACATTTCATTGGATAATTTAAAAATAACTTTAATTGATGAATTGCGTCCTAGAAAAGATGTTTATGTAGAAGAGGAGAATGAGAATGAAAATATTTAAAACAATTATTAATTTTTTTGTGAATATTTTCATGTTTTTTGTCAAGTTGATTGATAAGGTAATTATCTCTAATATTAGTCAGTGGTTTTTTAAAATCCAAAAAATATTGTTTAAAAATGATAAAACTTTTGAATCAATTTTATATCGAACTAATGCTTTAATTTTTATGTCATTGGCATTAGCGCTATTACTATTTTTTATTATTGATAATCGCGTAATATCTATTACTAATAGTAGTGCTGAAATATTTGCCAATCAACAAATTGTTGCTGAATATAATCAGGAAGAATATGCTATTGAAGGGATTCCTAAAACTGTAACAGTAATGATGGTTGGTAAAACATCAGATTTATATTTAGCAAAACAGCTACCAATGAATGCAATTAAGTTAGATTTAAGTGATTTAAAAGAAGGAACCCATCGGGTTACAATTAAATATAATCAAAATTTAGGGAATGTTCGTTATGTTCTAGATCCTTCAGTTATTACAGTTAATGTATATCAAAAACAAAGTGTAACTAAAACTGTTGGTGTCGATATTCTTAATATTGATGATTTAAATGCAAAATTAGTGATTGATAAAGTTGAATTAAGTCGAGATGAAGTATTGATTAAGGGGCCTAAGTATAAGCTTGATCGAATTGCTAGTGTTAAAGCATTAATTGATGTAAAAGACTTACCAAATCAAACATTAGGAACCATTAAAATTTCTGATGTAGTGTTAGTCGCTTACGACAAAAATGGTGTTAAAGTAGGAGTTAATATTGTTCCAAATAAAATTAGTGCTGAAGTTACAATTGTTTCGCCAGTAAAAGAAGTACCAATTAAGGTAATTCCAAATGGTAAAGTTGTCTTTGGTAAAGCTATCAGCACAATCGAGAGTAGTGTTACCAAAGTTCGTATTTACGGCGATGAGAATATTTTAGATAAAATTAATTTTGTACCCGTAAAAATTGATGTAAATGGTTTAAGTAAAGATAAAGAATATAATGTAGCAATTAAAAAGCCAGTTGGTATTCGCAGTATGTCAGCAAATAATATTACTATTTACGTTACTTTAGGTAGTGAAAGTAGTAAAGAATTAAAAGGAGTTGCGATAGAATATCAAAATCTTTCACCGGGGTTAACTGTCCAAGCAGCTAGTGCCGCCGATACAACCATCGCAGTTATTATTAAGGGAGATCAAAGTATATTAAATAAACTTGATCAAACCACCGTTCGTGCTTTTGTTGACTTAAAAGGTTATAAAGCTGGTAAATATGATGTGCCAGTAGAGGTAAGTGGTGATGATGCTCGTTTAGTATATCAAGCAAAAACAAAAAAAGTAACACTTAATATTGTAAAAACCAGTTAGTGTCAAATAAAAGGAATAGTGAGCGCTATTCCTTTTATTATATAATTTTTCAATATATAATATAAGGGTAAGGATGTGACAAAATGAATGAATTCAACGAGTGGTATAATCACGTAACAAAAGCCGAAAGAGCTATTATGGATAGTTTAAATGAACGAGAAAAACGTTATTTATTTGGTAATTCCCTAAAATTTGGTACTGCTGGTATTCGTACTAAAATGGGAATTGGAACTAATATGTTAAATGAGTATACTATTAAAAGAGTGGCTCTGGGAATTGTTAATTATTTAAAGGCAATAACTAGTGAACCAAAAGTTGTAATAGGCTTTGATGGCCGTCATCATTCTCCTGTTTTTGCTACAATTTTAGCTGAAGTTCTTACCAATCACAACGTTAAAGTTTTAGCTACAGAAAAACCAGTTCCAACACCATTTCTATCTCATGTAACTAGAAAAACAAATGCAACCATTGGTATTATGATTACTGCCAGTCATAGCCCTAAAGAATATAATGGTATAAAATTATATAATAGTAATGGATCACAAATTGCCACCGAAGAAACTTTTATTATTAAAGATGCCATTGATCAAGTTCAAGAAGTTTTTAATATTGAGCAAAAAACAATTCCTAACAACTTTTATGAAGTTATTTCGGATAATTATTATCATGAGTATCAAGATTATATATTAAGTTTAACAACTGTACCCTTAAATAATTCACAATTATCAGTTGTTTATACACCGCAACATGGTGTTGGTAATGTCTTTATGGAGAATATTTTTAAAGCGTTACAAATCAAGTATTATAATGTTGAGGAACAAATGGAAGTTAATGGTGATTTTCCTAACACCGTGGAACAAAATCCAGAAAAAATCCCGGCGTTTAATAAGGCTATTGAGTATGCTTTAAATAATAGGGCGGATTTAATTTTTAGTCATGATCCCGATGCTGATCGTTTAGGGGTAATGGTAAAACATCAAGAAAGTTATCATTATATTACTGGTAATCAATTAGCAGCTATAATTTTTGATTATTTAATTACTAAATTTGAAAAAATCAATAATGCTTTTATAGTTAAAACAGTTGTAAGTAGTAATTTCATTGATTTAATTGCAAAAGCTCATAATGTAGAAGTGATTAACGCTTTAACCGGTTTTAAAAATATTGCTACCAAAATAGACGAAAATATCAATGCTGGCAAAAATTTCATTTTTGCTTATGAAGAAGCCATTGGTTATATTGTGGACGCTGGTATTCGTGATAAAGATGGTTTTGGGGTAGCTGTAATTTGTTTAGAATTGGCTAATAAACTTAAAAGTGAGGGTAAAACATTACTTGATAAATTAACCGAACTATATCAACAATATGGTTATTTTGCCGAAGAAACAGTAGTGGTGTATGATGAGACACTTGAAGGTGCAGAACACATTAAAGAAATGATTGAAAAGTGGCGTGATTACAATTTTGACACAATAGCTAATTTAAAAATAATTAATAAAGAAGATTATTTAAATATGCCTGGCTTTGAATCTTCTAATTTTATAAAATTTAACCTTGAAAACAATAGTTTTGTTACCATTCGCCCATCAGGAACGGAGCCGGAATGTAAATATTATTTTGTAATTAGTGGTAATTCCAAAGAAGATGCTCAATTAAGATTAAATAATATAAAAGAATTTATTTTTAGGGGTTAAAATGTTATTTATTAGTGATAGAAAAAATAATTCTTTTGACTTTTTAAAAACAATTTTTAAAGACTATTATAATTATGAAATTAATAAAGAAGACTTTATTTATAATGATTATCAAAAACCTTATTTAAAAAATAATAAATACTATTTTAATATTAGTCATACTAAGGATAAGATTATAATATGTATTGATAATCAAGAAGTTGGTATTGATATAGAGCAATTACGAAATTATAATCAAGGCGTTACTAAAAAGATATTTACCTTAGCAGAACAAGAATATTGTCGAAATAATGATTTAAAATTTACTGAAATATTTATCAAAAAAGAAAGTTACGCTAAATATTTAGGTACTGGTTTGGGTGAATATTTAGCTGATATTAATGTTTTAAACAACCCCCTGATTAAAATAATTATGTATCAAGATTATTATATTGCGGTAACCAATAGTAATAATCTTCAGATAATAGAAATAAAATAACACTTTCGTGTTATTTTTTGACACTCTAAAGTGTTAACCCAAGCCCATTTTATAACATGTTAATTGTTTTTTTGATATACTTTAATTAGATTTAAGAGGTGTATTATGGCAAAATTAAATTTATCAACTCCCCAACAAAATATTTGGAATTTACAATCTTTTTATGGTGATAGTGCAATTTCTAATATATGTGGTTCGGTATTTTTAAATATTCCTTTAAAAGAACCATTACTTGGCGATGTAATGAATAATTTAATTAAAAATCACAACGCTTTAAGAATGACTATTAAAAACAAAAATAATCCCGAAGTAATCTATCATAAACATACAAATATTATTTTTGAAGAACTAGATTATTCAAATAAAACAAATAAGGAAATAAATAAAATATTACAAAAGCGTAGTGAAGAGGCTATTGAATTACAGGGCAATTTATGTGAATTTGTTATTATCAAAAGAAGTGAGGACTGGGGTTTATATATTAAAATATCCCATTTAATTGCTGATGCTTGGAGTATGTCGTTAATAATTCAAAACATTGTCAATAATTATGTTAAATTATTAAAAAATGAATCATATGACCCTACAATATCGGATTATACCAATTTTATTCATTCAGAAATTGAATATAGAAAATCTTCGCGTTATCAAAAAGATAAAGATTTTTTTGATAATGTATTTAAAACAGAACCTAAATTTTTAACATTTGGTAATAATAAAAATAAAATAATAGCTAAAAGAAAACAATATATTTTAACAAAAAAAGAAACATTATTAATTAAAAATTATTGCCAAAAGAATAATATGTCGCCAGCAATTTTATTTGAGACGGCGATGGCTATTTACATGCAAAGATTTTTTAATGAATCACAAATAATAATGGGGATGCCAGTAATAAACCGATCTAATTTTACAGAAAAACAAACCATTGGTATGTTCATTTCAACTATGCCTTTAGTAATTAATATCGATTCTAGCACAACTGTTAAAACTTTAATGGAGAGTATTATTAATAATCATTTTAATTTATTTAAACATCAAAGATTTCCTTTGACTGACATTTCAAATCTATTAAAAGAAAAACATAATTATCAAGGTCGCTTATATGATGTGACTATTTCTTATCAAGATGCTCAAACAAATATTAATCAAGAATATATAACTGAAAGCAATTGGTATTTTAATGGTTATAGTGAAAATGGGTTAGTAATTCATATTAGTGATATGTTTAACAGCGATCGTTTACATTTAGATTTTGATTATATAAAAACTATTTTCCAACCAATTGATATTCAATATTTAAAGCGGCGCTTACTAACAATTATTAATCAAATAGTTGTTGATCATAACCAGTTAATTAAGGATATTATTTTAATGGATGATAAAGAATATCGTTTGATTACTGAAGTATTTAATAATACTAATAAAGAATATGATAATAATTTAACGGTTGTTGATTTATTTAATAAAGCCGTTAAAAAAGACCCAAATAAAATTGCACTAGTTTTTGAAGATTTAGAATATACATATCAAGAAGTAGATCAAATTACTAATCAAATTGCCACTTCCTTGCAATCTTTAAAATTAAATAAAAATAGTATTATTGCTTTAATTACCGAAAGAAGTCAATATACTGTTTTTGGTATGCTTGGAATTATCAAAGCCGGTTATGCATATTTACCAATTGATATTAACACCCCAGTTAGCAGACTGCAATTATTATTAAAAAAACTAGATATAACAACATCGATTAATTATAATTATCAATTACCCAATTTTGATATAAAACAAATTAATATTGATAATTTACCAACATTGTCTAATTATAAACCAACCTGTATTAATCCGAATGATGCATGTTGTATTTTACATACATCTGGTTCTACGGGTGAACCAAAAGCCGTTAAAATATTGCATCGTAATTTAGTTAATATATTTATAAATTATTTTGATTATTTACAAGGTTCAAATTGTGTTATTTCCAATATAAATGTATCATTTGATCCATTTATTTTAGAGACATTATATCCGTTAGTTAATAATATTAAATGCATAATGACAAACTATGAAGAAGCTAATAGTATTAATAAATTTATTAAGATTTTAAATAAATATAAACAAGCTACCATTTTTTCAGTACCGTCAAAGTTTATGAATATCTTAAATGAGAGCGAAGATTTATCTTTTATTAAGAATATAAATAATATTATTATCGGCGGCGAAAGTTTAAACAAAAAATTGATTCATCAATTAAGAAAAAACAATAAAAATATCAATGTTTATAATTCTTATGGCCCAAACGAGACCACAATATTTTGTACAACTAGTTTAATTAAAAATGATATTAATATTGGCAAACCTATTGCAAATTATAAATTATTTTTATGTGATAGTAACAATCAATTATTACCAATTGGTTTTTTCGGCGAAATTTTAGTTTCGGGCGTCGGTGTTTCGGCTGGTTACATTAATGAAGAAGAGAAAAACAAAAAATCATTCATTACTACCAAATATGGTCTTGCTTATAAGACGGGTGATATTGCTAAATTATCTTTTAGTGGCAATTATTATTTCCAATATCGCAATGATAATCAAATTAAGATTAGAGGGCAAAGAATTGAATTGGGAGATATAGAGAATAACGCGCTAAAAATTATGGGGGTATTAGAAGCAAAAGTAGAGGTATATGAAATTTCAGGTCAAAAGCAAATTCGTCTTTATTTTACTACTAATAGTAATTTAACTCCGGAAAAGCTTAGGATATCTTTATCAAAAAAAATACCGCGTTATATGATGCCGAGTGAAATTCATGAGATTGAAAAATTTGTTATTACGGAACGTGGCAAGTATGATTTCAGTAAATTAAAAATAAAAAAAAATAACCAAAGTGAGACAGAATTAAAAAAACCAACTACCAATTTAGAAAAAAAATTATTAAGTATTTTTAAAAAAGTATTAAACAATAAACTAATTAATATTGAAAGTGATTTTTTTGAAAGTGGTGGTGATTCCCTACAGGCGATTGCACTAATGGATCAAATTGAAAAAGAGTTACAAATTAATTTACCAGTAAAAGATATTTTTAATCAATCATCTGTTGTTTCTTTGGCAGCATTTTTAAGTCAAAAATCCTCAAAAAAATCTTATATCGACAATTTATTACCTTCTAAAATAAAAATTAATAATACCAAACACCGTGGACAAGATATTTTATTAACTGGTGCTACCGGCTATGTTGGTATTCATATTTTAAAATATTTATTAGAAAATACCAATTTTAAAATAAATATGATTATTAGAAGTGAAGCTCGTTTAATAAAATTATTTAAATTTTATTTTAATCAAGATATTTCAAAATATCAAAATAGAATCAAAATATTCGTTGCTAATATTACCAGCGAAAAATTAGGACTTACAGAAAAAGAATATCAAACTATTAAAAATAATAGCAATTGTATTGTTAATTGTGCAGCTAATGTAAAACATTATGGTAAGATGGCGAATTTTAAAGATATAAATGTTACTTTAGTATCTAATTTGTTAGAACTAGCAGCCAGCAATGATATGGTTTATAATCAATTATCAACAATTAGTGTTTCTGGCTTGGGTCTATGCCGCCAAACTAAACAGAACACTATTTTTAACGAATGGTCGTTAGACATTGGACAAATAATTGAAGACAATGTTTATATTCAAACAAAGTATATGGCCGAATTACTAACCAAACAATATGAACAGGCTGGTCTTAAGGTTAACATTTTTCGTTTAGGCAATATTGTTGAGCGATTAAGTGATCAGAAATTTCAAATTAATGCTGCATCCAATGGCTTTCAAACTCGGGTTGAAGCAATCAAAAAAATAGGTGTTATAACTGATGAAATTTTCAATATGCCAGTTGATTTATCATATGTTGATAAGGTGGCAGAAGCAATAATCAAAATTTTATTAATGAAACAGTATGGGACTTATCATTTATACAATTTTAATGAGACTAGATTTGGTGATTATTTACTAAATAAAGGTATTTCTTTCAAAATAGTTGATAAAAATAATTTTCAAAATATAATAAAAATCAATAATGACCCCACAGTTGCTGTCTTAAAACTATATTTAAATGATTTTTCTAAAAATAAATATGATAATATAAAAGTAGATAGTAATTATACTATTGAAATTTTAAAAAAAATAAATTTTGATTGGAGAGTATATGAAAAATAAACAATATCCACTATATGAATGGAAAAAATTAAATAATTTAAGGGAATTAGTTAACTTTAGTGCCAATAAATATAAAAATAATATTGCTTATACATATAGAGATAATAATGATCAAATAATAGAAGTAACCTTCCAACAGTTTAAAAAAGATGTTATTAATTTAGGTAATTATTTATTAAATAACGGTATAAAGAATAAGCATATATCATTATGTTCGGAAAACAGTTATCAGTGGATCGTTACTTATTTTGCAGTAGTTAATACAGGTAATGTTATAGTACCTATCGATAAAGAATTAACTGCCGAAGAGGTTATGGAAATTATTATTGATAGCGATAGTAGTATTTTATTTTATTCAGAAAACATGGCGGATAAAGTTAATAAATTTGCAAAAGACACACCTAAACTTAAACTAAAATTAGAATTATCAAAACTAGATAAGTATATTAATGAAGGCGCTATTTTTACCAAGAATGCCAATAAGTATCAAACATTAAAGCTTAATAATGAAAAGATGTGTTCATTGTTATTTACATCCGGTACAACCGGTAAACCCAAAGGCGTCATGTTAAGCCATAAGTCAATTATGGCTGCTACGGTTAATAGTTGTAAAAACGTACGTTTTTCAACTAGAACATTATTAGTTTTGCCACTACATCATTCTTTTGGTTTTACTGGAGCGATAGCAATGATGTTAATGCAAGGTGATAACGTGGTAATTAATCGAGGCTTAAAAGAGTTTGCCAAAGATATGAAAGAATTTAAACCGGTTAATATGTTATTGGTACCACTTTTTATTGAAAGTTTAAAAAATCAAATTTTACTAGGTGCTAAAAAACAAGGAAAAGAAGCAAGTTTACAAAAAGCAATGAAATTGAGTTTATTTTTATACAAAATGGGCATTGATATTCGTCGTAAAATATTTAAGTCTGTATTAGATAGTTTTGGTGGTGAATTAGATTTTGTTATTAGTGGGGCTGCTCCACTAGAGCCTTCATTAATTGAATTTTTTAGAGCAATAGGCATTGATGTTCGCCAAGGCTACGGTGTTACTGAATGTTCACCAGTGATTGCAGTTTGCAGAAATAATTATTATCGTGATACAAGTATAGGATTACCAATTCCTGGAGTTAAGACTAAAATTGTGAATCCTGATGAAAATGGATTTGGCGACTTACATGTTAAAGGCGCTATCGTTATGTTGGGCTATTATAAAAATAAGAAAGCTACCAGCAAAGTTATTAATGATGGCTGGTTTAATACAGAAGATATTTGTAAAATTGACCAAGATGGTTTTTTATATATTAATGGACGCCATAAAAATTTAATTATTCTTTCTAACGGAAAAAATGTTTCTGCTGAAGAGTTAGAACTTAAAATCAATAAATTAGAAGGAGTAAAAGAAGTTATTGTAGTCGGTGACAGTCAAAAAGACAATAAAGTTATTATTGCCAAAATTTTTCCGGACTATGATAAATATAAAAATATTAAATTAGCGGAAAAAGATTTGACGCAAAAAATTAATAATTTAAATGAAGAACTTGCTATTTATAAAAGAATTCAAAAAATTGAAATCATGACAAAGGAATTCCCTAAAACTACTACCAAAAAAATAAAGAGGTAAATATGGAAGAGATAAAAAAAATAATTTCAGATCACATTAATATTAATGCGGAAGACATTAATATTAATGATAATTTAGTTACTGATTTACAAATTAATTCTTTTGATTTAATTACTATAATTTGTGAGTTAGAAGAATATTTTAATATAGAAGTTACAGAACAAGAGATTCGTAATATTCGAACTATTAATGATATTTATAACTTTATTAAGGAGAAAAAATGAGGCACATAAGATTTAAAACGTTTTTAAAAACGATTATAACTATTTTTAGTGCTTTAATTCTTGGTTATTATTCAGTACCGACCATTTTAAATTATCCACAATATACCGATGACCCGATTTTTCAATTAAAAATTGATCCCACTACCCATTTGCAACAGTATATAGCATCGGGTATTATTGTTAGTTTAGCTATGTTAATTGTCATTAGTATTTTATATCGCAATATTTTTAAATTTGTTAAAGGCAAATATAAGGGTGATTTACAAAAAATTAGACAACAATGTTTTAATATTCCTAAAAGAATGATGATACTGTTTTATGTTATTGTTTCATTTATTTTGGTTTTGCTATATTTCACAAATGGCGCTGTTTCATTCGCGGTATGGTTAAAGATGTATATCGTATACGTTACTTTATTTTTATCGGTATCATTATTTTTAAACATGTGGATTGAGGACGATTTAAAAAAGATTATTATTCTAACATTTGATGAATCGCCAGAAATAAATTTTGATATCAAAAAAACCAAATTTGAAAATTCATCATTATTATTAATTCTGCCTTTAACAGTAGTTATTTTTGTAATTGTGTTGCTTTATTCATACTCACAAATTACCGATCGAACTGGTCAAGCGGGTTATGTTTATTATTCTAATCAATTAAATAATAAAAAAATAGTTGCTGAATCACAAGAAAGTTTAGAACAGCAGTTAAAAGTTATAAAAAAATATAATCAATCAGATTTTTATTTTATTATTAATAACAATGACAAGGTTACCGTTTCTTCGCCGGAAGAAAAATTAACGAAATTCATGATAACTTATACTAAAGATTTTTCAAAAAAGAATAACGGTCGTAGTTATGATCACTTTGATGTTGCAAGGCAAGCTTATGTGAAAAGCATTAAAATAGATGACCAGTTATATTATTATGGCTTTGTTTACGATGTAACATCAAATAAATTAATTCTTACATATTTATTTATTTTCTTTTTAGCATTGGGTTCATATTCTATTTTGATATTCTTTTGGTCGAGAAGTACCGCTAAAAATATTAAAGATATTTCTGCCAATATGCTATCCATTGCAAATGGTGAAAAAGTCGATTTAGATAAAAAATTACCAATCACAGCGAATGATGAAATAGGTGAATTAATTTATGCGTATAATAAAATTCAAGATTTAAATAAAAAATATATTGAATCTATTAATCAAAAGCAGGAAATGTTGGTTAAACAAGGCCAGATGGTTACATTAGGTGAACTTGCTGGTGGTATGGCCCACGATATTAATACACCAATTGCCGCTATTAATTATGGGGTTGACGTGTTAAGTAAGCAAGTAACTGATGAAAAACAATTAGAAATTATTAGAACTATGAAAGAATGTTCATTAAAAATTATTACCATTGTTAATGATTTGCGTAATCAAATTCGTAATTTAGGGACCAACGATTTAACTTGGTTTAAGTTTGCCACTATTGTAAAAGAAAGTGAGGTTTTAGTTCATAATAAACTAGTAAAAAGTGGTTGCGAACTAGTTATTGAAGTAGAACCGGATTTAGAAATATATGGCGAGCGCAATAAACTTGGGCAAGTCATTACCAATATGATTGTGAATGCTATTCAAGCTTATGAAAAAATGCCAATCACACCTAAAATTATTACAGTTCAAGCTTGGCAGGATGGAGATAACGCCATTATTCGTGTTATTGATAAAGCTGGTGGTATCCCAGAATCGATGCGCGAAGCTCTATTCAAAGAAATTATGACCACTAAAGGCTCGGAAGGGACTGGTATTGGTATGTACCTGGCCTATAGTGTTATTAGGAGTGTCTTTAAAGGAACTTTAACTTTTGAAACTGCTACTGGACAGGGCACCACTTTTATTATGGTTATTCCAAATAATAAAGAAATAGTAGAAAATACAGATGATTAAACTCTGTATTTTTTATTTTATTTATAATGAAACATGTTATAATAAGTGAGAGGTGTATATATGAAAACCATTGAAAATGCAAGCCTTAATTTATTAAATATAGGACAAAAATTAACTCTTTTGGGTTGGGTTGCAAAGAAACGAAACTTAGGTGGAATGTTATTTATTGATTTACGTGATCGTAGTGGAATAATTCAATTGGTGATTAAACCAAATGCCAATTTTTATAAATTGGCTTCTAGTTTAAAAAACGAATCGGTAATTGAAGTAACTGGTGAGTTATTTGAACGTGAAAATAAAAACACTAATTTACCAACCGGAGATATTGAACTCATTGTTCAAGAACTTAAGGTGTTAAGTGAAGCACAAGATGTTCCTTTTGAAGTTACTGAGGATAAAAAAGCTTTAGAAGACACTAGGTTAAAGTATCGTTATTTAGATTTGCGACGTAGTGAATTAATAAACAATTTATCTGTACGTCATCAAGTAACAATGATTACTAGAAACTATTTAAACAAGCTTGGCTTTTTAGAAATAGAAACGCCGATGTTAACTAAGTCAACCCCAGAAGGTGCACGTGATTATTTAGTACCAGCCCGATTAAATAAAGGAAAATTTTTTGCATTACCGCAATCTCCGCAAATTTTCAAACAATTATTAATGGTTGCTGGTTTGGAAAAATATTTTCAAATTGTTAAATGTTTCCGCGATGAAGATCTAAGAGCTGATCGTCAACCAGAATTTACTCAAATTGATTTAGAAATGAGTTTTATTAATGAAGAAGATATTATGAAAATAATAGAAGATTATTTACAACTCCTTTTTAAAGAAATTTTAAGTATTAATATTCCGTTTCCAATCGAAAGAATGACGTATCAAGAAGCGATGGATAACTATGGCAGTGATAAACCTGATTTACGCTTTAATTTAAAATTAAATGATATTAAAAATATTTTTAAAAGCGAATTACCCATTTTAAATCAACCAGTAATTAATGCTATTGTTGTTAATGATTCAGATAATTTTTATACTCGTAAAAAACAAGACGAATTAACTTCATTTTCAAAAAAATATAATTTAAACAATTTAATTTTTATTAAATACCAAGATGTTCTAACAGGAAGCATTGTTAAACATTTAAGTTCAGAAGAACAGATTAATTTAATTAATGCTTTATCTTTGCGTGCTAACGATCTAATTATAATCGCTACGGGTGAATATAATGTTGTTAAACAATCTCTAGGGGCTATTCGCTTGCAAATAGCCAAAGACTTGAATTTATTTAAACAAGGTGATTATAAAATATTATGGGTTACTGATTTCCCTATGTTTGAATATAATCAAGATGAAAAGCGTTATGTTGCTATTCATCATCCTTTTACAGCTCCTAAAATTGAGAATATTCAAGATTTATTAATTAATCCCGATAAGTGTTTATCGCGCGCGTATGACTTAGTTATTAATGGCTCAGAAGTTGGCGGTGGTAGTATTCGTATTCATGATAGCAAACTTCAACAAAAAGTATTTACAGCACTAAATATTAGTAAAGATGAAGCAGATAACAAGTTTGGTTTTTTAACTGAAGCATTAAAGTATGGTGCGCCACCACACGGTGGAATTGCACTTGGATTAGATCGTTTAGTTATGATTTTAACTAATACCGAAAATGTCCGTGATGTAATTGCTTTCCCAAAAACATCTAATGCAACATGCTTGCTTAGTGATGCTCCTAATATTGTTGACCCGAAACAATTAACCGATTTAGGTATCAAAATAATATAATAATGAAAGTAGGAAAACTAATGAGTAAATTTAATTTAATCAAAGAACGCGGCTATATTTATCAAACTACTGATGAAATAATGATAGAAAAATTAATTAATGGGGAACCTTTTACTTTTTATTTAGGAATTGATCCCACTGCTGATAGTTTACATATTGGCCATTTTTTTGCTCTAACATTGGTTAGGAGGTTACAAAAAATGGGTCATCACCCTATTATTTTAGTAGGTGGAGCAACAGCATTAGTCGGCGATCCCTCTGGTAAAAAAGATTTAAGAACAGTTTTAACCAAAGAACAAGTTGACCATAATAAACAAGAAGTAAAAAATCTAGTTCAACGTTTTGTGGCTATGGATGGTGATAATCCTGCTATTATTGTTGATAATGCTGATTGGATTAATGGCGAATCATATATTGATTTTATGCGTAAAGTTGGAATTCATTTCAATGTCAACAAAATGTTAGCGACAGATTGTTATAAAAACAGATTACAAGAAGGCGGGTTAACTTTTCTTGAAATGGGTTATATGTTAATGCAAGCTTATGATTTTGTGTATTTAAATCGTAATCATAATTGTGTTATGCAAATCGGTGGTTCTGACCAATGGGCTAACATGGTGGCGGGAACAGAATTAAGTCGTAAAATGGCGATAGCCAGCGGAGAAGAAAAACCTGATATTTATGCCCTAACTTGTCCGTTACTTGTTAAAGCGGATGGCGAAAAAATGGGTAAAACAGCAACGGGGACTTTGTGGGTTTCGAGAGATAAAACGACAGTATATGATTTTTACCAAATGTTTATTAACACCTATGATGAAGATGTAGAACGTTTATTAGCTTTCTTTAGTGATTATAGTATGGATGAAATAAAGAATATATGTAATGAAAATATAATTACCGCTAAAAAAATAATGGCTTATGAAATCACAAAACTTGTCCATGGTGAAGCTGAAGCTAAAATAGCTAAAGAAACTAGTGAATCTGTTTTTGCGGGCAATATTACAGATAATATGCCAACAGCTTCAATTGAAAAAGTTACGATAAATATGGGGATAAATATTATCGATTTATTAACCACTGTTAATATAGTCACATCTCGTTCAGAAGCCAAAAGATTGATTGAGCAAAATGGTATAAAACTTAATGGTGAACGGATTGAAGGTATTAATCAACAAATTACTTTAGCTGATTTTAAGGAGCAGTCTTTAATCCTTCAAAAAGGTAAAAAAACCTATTTAAAAGTAATCCTTATATGATAAAATTAAAATAGTAAAGGAGATTGAACAATGATAGATAAAAAAATCTTATTAGTTGATGATGATGATAGTTATTTAACTATGACTAAAATGGCACTAGAAGCTGAAGGCTTTCAAGTGCAAATTACTAATAATCCATTACAAGCTTTAGAATATTTAAAAACTAACCCAGTTGATTTATTATTATTAGATTTTTTCATGCCAGAATTAACCGGTGATAAGTTTGTAGAACAGTTAAGAGCATTTAATCAAAAGTTGATTGTAGTGTTACAAACTGGTTATGCTGATGAAAATACACCGTTGGAATTAATGAAAAAAATTGACATTCAAACATATTTTGATAAAACTTCAGGGATTGATAATTTAGTATTGTTAATTCATTCTATTTTTAGAATTGTATCAAAAGTTCAAGGTAATTAAAAGAATAAAATCATAATGGGGTGGTCAAGTGATTAGTCTGAAAGAACTACCTAAAACTATTAATAAAGTGGAACTTAAGGTAGAAAACAATAATGAATACCAATTTAAGTTAAATGATGAAAAACTAGATATTAAAAGTTTTTATTTAACTGATGAGTCAAATCCTCTAGCTTCAAATTTAACTGGGGATTCTTTTGATATTGTTATTAATTCGGAATTTTTAAAAATTAATAATGATTACATTAACCAAATTTTAGTCGGACTACTTAAAAAAATTAGGTATCGTCATATTGTTATTTCTAATATTAGATTTATTAACGAAAAAATGATTAATCAATTATTAAATCAACCGGCATTAGAAATTATTGAATTTAAAAACATGATGATTACGCGTCCAATGATAACAAGGTTGCGTTTTTTAAAAACTCTTAAAGTTGTTATTGGTCAAGATATAGAAGATGTTGCTTATAAGGAATTATTAGAACGTAATATTGATGCATTAACGATTACGAAAGTTCCATTTAAAAGTGATTTGTTTAAATCATATTGTTTATCAAAAAGCAGTGCTATTTTTATGACTAATTTAATAATTCAATATAAATATGATGAAATAGAATTAAAAGATTTCGGCGAATTTTTAAAAATTAATTATAAGTTATCAGATATTTATTTAAAAATGAATTTAGATTTGTACTTTATTAAAGATTTAATTAGCCAAGTTCATAAGAGCAATCAGAAAAAATTAAGTTTAATTATTATGGATTCAAATGAAGTTGCATCTGCAATTAACATATTAAGTCAATTAAATGATGCTTTTGGTGAGCAAAACAGAATATATATCAATATTAATAATATTAATGTTGATATTCAATCATATCAAATATACTTACAGGCAATAAACGATTTGCGGGCGGTTGTATTACCAATCAATTTAACTCCATTAGAAAAGCTTTTAATGGCTTATGAGCGTGTTAATGCCATGAATATTAATATTAACATTAAAACTTTAATATTATATAATTTTTTAATGTTACAAGATATTAAAAATGTTTCTATTTTAAACGAAAAACAATTATTATTGAAAATAGAAGATCAACATTATGGTTATAACGGATTACTAGTAACTGAGCTTAGTGAAGATGGAATTTTTTCGTTTGAAACATTTTTGCGTACACCAAGCGGGATTAAATCAAATGATCATCCTTTATTTCAGTTTTTAACTTTTGAAACACATAGAGTGATGGGAGATTATTTAACGCAAACTAATTTTGAAAACATCATGACTATTATTAAACAATTAAGCGATGTCTTGGGAGATGAATATAATTTTAAACATTTATTAAGTTCTTTTCAAAATATTGATTTGATTAAAGACACTTTAGAACAGGTTTATGTTCAAAATCGAACCAATGAATTTAGTAAAAAACAATTCTTTTATATTTTCTGTAATGTGCGTCAAAAACTGGGCTTATCAAATACTCTAATAATGGATGAAATAAAAACATTAGTTACAAAAGCACCAAATTAGGTGCTTTTATTCTTGATTATTTTTATAATTATTGCTATAATTATTTCATTGCAGATGTAGTTCAATGGTAGAATCTAGCCTTGCCAAGGCTATGGTGCGGGTTCGATTCCCGTCATCTGCTCCAAAAAAAATTAAGGGGCCATGACCCCTTTTTTATTTTCTTAAATTATAAAGTTTTAAAAAATCAAGTGCTTGGAGGTTGGTATGGACAATTTATTGTTTTATTATTTTACATTATTGATAGTAATTATAATTATGACTGATTTTTATCCCAAGTACTTAAAGAAAGATTTGCGTGGCCAGTTTGTTTATCTTTTGCTGGTTTTTTCAATTATGATAGTAATATTCTTCCGAATTTTTAATTATAGTGGGCCTTATACTAGAATAATATTAGATTTAGTTGTTTATATCCCCGCAGTTTGTTCATCCTTTTATATTAATAAAAACTTTACTTTTTTTAGAATAAGAACAAGCCAACTTTTTAGTTTTTATTTTTTGCTTACAATAAGTTATATTTTTTATCTTTTGTTTATATATCAAATTGAAAGAAATTATTTAATTTATTTGTTTCCGATTACAGTTTTGTTATTTAGCATATTATTATTTTCTCATTTAGTTGTAATTAAAAAACATCATATTAATTTAAAGCTGTTTCTAGCTTTATTGTCATCATTGATGGGCTATACTTTTGTATTATTTACTGGTGATATTAATTGGTGGATAATTGGAGAAATGGTAGTTTTCATTAATATATATATTTATGAAAATAATCAATTAATTTACTTGGATAATTTAACAGGTCTTTATAATCGGCAAATTATTATTGATGATAAAATAGATAAAAAATTTAATAACCTGAAAGTAGTTTTGTATTATATTGATTTAAATGATTTTAAGCAGGTAAATGATAAATATGGTCATCAAACCGGCGACATAATATTACAAGATTTTGCTAAGATTTTGAAAGGGAGTATTAGGGACAGAGATTATGCTATTAGGTTGGGAGGCGATGAGTTTCTTTTAGTTGCTGGTATACTGCAAAATCAAAACCCTAATTTGATTATTAAAAGAATCAATAATAAAATTGCTGAGTATAATCGTTCAAAAAAAATAAAGATTTATATTAGCGTTGGTCATGAAATTTACAAATCACAAAAGGGCGATTTTAATCATCATTTATTTATTATTGATCAAAAGATGTATAAAAATAAACAACATTATCGCTGCAATACTAAATAACAATAAACTTGACAAGTTAATGATTATTTAATATAATTCTTTCATAAAGACAAAGAAAAAGAGAAGTAGCATGGTGAAACTTAAAGCGAAACTGAGTATGGTGTGAGTCAGTGAAGATTAATTATGTGAATAACACTTTGGAGTTGCCTACCGAAATGGGAAAAGTAGACTAGGCCGGCTGTAAACCGTTATCTTATTACAAGGCTTATTAGAGCGAAAGAGAGATCAACACATAAGTGTTTTGATAAATTGGGTGGTACCGCGGAAAACTAGTTTTCGTCCCAAAGGGATGGGCTAGTTTTTTTGTATATAAAAGGAGAGAAATTTATGTGTGGATTTAAAGTTTATACCAGTGATGATATAAAAGTAAGTGAATTTAAAGAGGGGTTCGAAAAAATTAAATATCGTGGTCCGGATGCTACTAATATATTTACTAATGGTGGTATTTTTGGTTTTCATCGATTAGCAATTATGGATTTAACTGAACATGGTATGCAGCCGTTTACTTTAGGTAAAAACAAGTTGGTATGTAACGGTGAAATTTTTAATCATGATGATTTAATGGCTGAGGTAATAACTACCGGTTATCAATTCCATTCAACTAGTGATTGTGAGGTTTTATTACCATTATATTCAAAATATGGAATCGAAATGTTTAAAGTGTTAGATGCTGAATTTGCTTTAGTTTTATATGATGCTGATTTAAATGAATTCATTGCAGCGCGTGACCCAATCGGAATCCGTCCTTTATTTTATGGATATAGTAAAGTTAGTAGTAATATTATGTTTGCTTCAGAAGCCAAGTCATTAGTTGATGCTTGTGACAATATTATGCCATTTCCGCCGGGACATTATTACTTACAAGGAAAATTTATTTCTTATCACGATCCTAGTAAGTCAGAAAATTATCATAATGATGAAATAAACGAGATTACTAAAAATATCAATCAATTATTAACAAACGGAGTGATTAAACGTCTAGATGCTGATGCGCCATTAGGCTTTTTATTGAGTGGAGGGCTAGACTCTAGTTTAGTTTGTAGTATTGCCGCTAAACATTTAAATAAGCCAATCAAAACATTTGCTGTTGGTATGGATACCGATGCCATTGATTTAAAATATGCTAAAATAGTTGCCGATTATATTAAAAGTGATCATACAGAAGTTATTATTAATAAAAATGATGTAATTAATAGTTTGTCGGATGTTATTTATCATTTAGAAACATGGGATATCACAACTATTAGAGCATCGGTTGGCATGTATTTATTATGTAAATGGATTGATAACAATACAGATATTAAGGTGTTATTAACAGGAGAAGTTAGTGATGAGTTATTTGGTTATAAATACACCGATTATGCTCCTACTCCCGAGGCTTTCCAGTGTGAATCAGAAAAAAGAATTAATGAATTATATATGTATGATTGTTTGCGGGCTGATCGTTGTATTGCTTCAGCTTCACTAGAAGCACGCGTTCCATTTGCTGATTTAAAATTTGTTGATTATGTCATGGGAATTAATCCCGCAAAAAAAATGAATGTTTATGGCCAAGGTAAGTATTTACTGCGTCAAGCATTTAAGGATAACTATTTACCAGATTCTATTTTAAATCGTGATAAAGCGGCCTTTTCTGATGCGGTAGGTCATTCACTGGTAGATTATTTAAAGGAATACGCTGAATCTTGTTATAGCGACGAAGAATTTAAGGTGGGTTGTTTAAAATATTCATATAAGACTCCATATACAAAAGAATCATTGCTATATCGAGATATTTTCGAAAAACACTTTCCTAATCAAGCTCAATGGATTAAAGACTATTGGCTACCTAATCAAACCTGGGATGGTTGCCAAGTTGATGATCCGAGCGCTAGATATTTAAATAACTATGGTGATAGTGGTAAATAGTTTTATTTAGCTAATAAAACATCTGTGTTATAATTTAGGCAGGAGGTTTTAGTATGGCTAAACAAACCAAAAAAATAAATAAAAATCCAGTTACCAGTACTAATATAACAATTAAAAAGGTTCAATTTGAAAAAAAAGTAAAGCAAGGTTTTGAAAAAATAGATAAAATATTAATAACTATTATTGTCATATTAACTATTGCTTTAATGATCGTTAAATTAAAATAAAAAAGCATTAATTATAATGCTTTTTTATTATCTTGTTCTACCGCTATTTTGACAATAAGAACTTTTTTTAAATTCCTCAGAAATATAATAATTTGTATATAATTTTTCGGAATTAGCATTTATTTGTTGATACACCTCTTCAGGTATTTGTGTTTTATGAGCTTCTGCTAATCCGTTATAAATTGCCTGACTTAAACAAGAAAATTGTGATTTATCTTCAATGTTTATACATTGAAGATAAATCTACTATTTGACTATAATCATTAGTGCTAATTGCGTATTCAACCGGTTTTTTTACCCAGTTTTTGTAAAAGCTTTTTTGTGTTCATCTGTTGGTTGCAAATTAGTCCAAAATTCTGATAAACCTTTAGTAACGGTTATATCACCTGCAGCGGTCATTATCGTTAAATCGAAGTCATAACCAATATAATTAACAGTAACCAAGGAAACAATTCCCATTAATACCACAAAATAAGCCCATACACTTTGACTCATCAAATCATCTCGTTATTTTCAAATTCATTATAGCATAAATAGAAACTCTCTTTTTAATGATATAATAGAATAGGTGAAGAAAATGAATGCAACAATTATTGAAAAAACAAGTAAAGAATTAAATATTTCAAAAAAACAAATTGAGGCAGTGTTATCACTGCTTAGTGATGGCGCAACCATTCCTTTTATTGCGAGATATCGAAAAGAGGCCACTGGCAATTTAAATGAAGAAATAATTCGCTCTATTGATGAAGTATACCAATACGGAATCAATTTGCTTAAGCGTAAAGAAGACATTCTTCGTTTAATAGATGAAAAGGGCTTATTAACTCCAGAATTAATTAATGAAATTAATGAAGCTAATAAATTGGTTGAAGTAGAGGATATTTATCGACCATTTAAAGAAAAGAAAAAAACTAAAGCAACCGAGGCAATCAAACAAGGTTTAGAACCATTAGCTATGGAGATTATGTCTTTTCCTTTAAATGGAGATCTTAAAGCATTAGCTAATCCTTATGTTAAAGAAACGGTTAAAAATATTGATGAAGCACTATTGGGTGCTGGTTTTATTATTGCTGAAATGATTAGCGACAATGCCCTTTATCGTAAATGGGTTCGTAATTATATAAAGAACAATGGTTTTTTAATTACTAAAGTTAAAAAGAATCATTCTGATGAAAAAGGTATTTATGAAATATATTATAATTTTAAAAGCAAAATAACTTTAGTAAAGCCTTATCAAGTCTTGGCTATTAATCGCGCTGAATCTGAAAAAGTTATTACTGTATCGCTTGATGTTCCCCAAGAAGCAATAGATGAATATTTTATAAAAATGATTATTAAAAATTCTAATTCTTTTGTTTGTGAATTTGTAATTAGCGCAATAAAGGATAGTTATAAAAGATTGATTTTCCCTAGTGTTGAGCGTGAAATTAGAAGTGAATTAAAATCAATGGCCGAAGACCAAGCTATTAAGGTGTTTGGTGATAATTTAGAAAAACTATTATTAACACCACCAATTAAAAATAAAGTTGTATTGGGCTTTGATCCGGCTTTTAGAACGGGATGTAAATTAGCTGTTCTAGATGCAAGTGGCAATCTATTGAAAACTGCAGTTATTTATCCGCATGAACCTAAAAAAGAAATTGAAAAAAGCGCCAACGAACTATTAAAGTTAATTAATGATTATCAAATTGATATTATTGCAATTGGTAATGGTACCGCTTCTCGTGAAAGCGAATTATTTGTTGCCAATACCATTAAAAGATCGCCCCGTAAAGTTAATTATGTAATTGTTAGTGAAGCGGGCGCTAGTGTTTATTCCGCTTCCAAACTGGCTATTGAAGAGTTTCCGCATTTGCATGTAGAAGAACGCAGTGCTGTTAGTATTGGCCGTCGCTTACAAGACGCTTTAAATGAATTGGTAAAAATTGAAACAAAAAGCATTGGTGTTGGCCAATACCAACATGATGTTAATCAAAAAGAATTAGATAATATGTTGGGTTTTGTAGTAACAAAAGTTGTTAATAATGTCGGTGTTAACGTTAATAATGCTTCTAAAACGATTTTAGGTCATATTAGTGGTTTAAATAAAACTTATATTGAAAAAATATATAAACTGATAAGTTGTGGCCAAAAGATTAAAAACCGCCATGAATTATCTAAAATTCTTAGTCCTAAAGTTTATGAACAAGCAATTGGCTTTTTGAGAATTAATGATGGTGACAACTTGTTAGATAAAACTGATATTCATCCAGAAAGTTATCAAATTGTTGAAGAATTATTGAATCATTTATCGCTTAACTTAAATGATATTAATAAACCCGAATTTAAAGATGCTATTAGTAATTTAAATATTTTAAATTTGGCTAAAGAATTATCAACCGACCAATATACTCTTATAGATATTCAAAAATCACTATTGAAACCTGGCCGTGATCCCCGCGAAAATTATGATGCGCCGATATTAAGAAGTGATGTTTTAACTCTTGATGATCTAGAAATTGGCATGAAACTTTCGGGAGTTGTCAGAAATGTTATTGATTTTGGTGCTTTTGTTGATATCGGGTTAAAAAATGATGGTTTAGTTCATATTTCTAAGATGGCCAATAAATTTATTAAGCATCCAAGTGAAGTGTTAAGTGTTGGTGAAATCATTGAGGTTACAATTATTGAAGTTAATAAAGAAAAAGGTAAAGTGGGTTTAAGTTTATTATAAAACCATTTAATTTTTTAATATAATATGATAATAAGAAAACTAGTTATTAAAAGGAAGAAATAAACGAAAAAAGGATTCACTTTAATAGAATTGTTGGCCGTTATTGTTATTATTGCAATTATTTCCACTATAGGTATGTATTCGATTACCAAATTATTAAATAACTCGCGAATTAAGTCTTTAAACAATACAGCCTTTGCTGTACGAAAGGCGGCAAAATTATATGCCGCTAATAATGAAGTGCCTAAGGTGGGCGTTGTTCTGGATTTTACGCCGGGCAACGGGTTAAGCGATACAGACCCCAATTATATTTCTAGGGGCGAATCTGCTACTTTAATTGAATTGAATAAAGACCCTTATGGTGACGATTACTTAGAAGTTAAAGCGGAAATAACCCGGTCCTAAAAGACATAGCATTTATGTAATATTAAAATTAAAAACTAAAACCTTTGTGCTAGAAGATGATGCGCCTTATATTGAGGAGGCTATATTTAAAGCAACATCATTGACTGCATCATCTCCAATTATTGTTAATAATGACGCTGTAGTTAAGTATAAAGTTTTAAAAGCTTTTGATCATGATGATGTTGTGGTAAAAATTTATAAGGGCAATCTTGAAACAGAAGCGGTTTTTAATACGGATTATAATGATATTAGGAAAACCTTAACGAAAGATGAAGGTAATAATTTTCAAGTTCAGATTAAATTTTTAAAAATAGGTACATATTATATCCAATTAACCATTAAAAATGGCTCTAATAATGGCGAAGTTAGTGAACCAATTACTGTTGATGTTGAGAATCCTCCTCCACCAGAATTTGCCAGTATTATAATACAGCCAATAAGAACAAGTTGGGGTAATTTTATGGATGGCTGGGAACAAACATTAAATAATTTGGTTTTTAGCGTGCTTCCTACATCATCGGTAATTAATTTAACTGTTCAGTGTTTGTTACAAGGCGGCGACTGGTATAATGTTTACGATCATATAACGATTAGCCATAGCCAAAATTATCGAGTTGAATCTAGTGATCTTTCAGCCATTAAGCTTACTTATGATGGTGCCGGCATGACTGCTTCTAAGGGCATGTGTTATTATAATTCTGTACAAAATGGTGATGATAACGCATCCTGGGATTGGTTTTATTATAAATTTCGCCTGATTATTGAAGATGGCATTAACCCGCCGGTTATCAGTGATGAATATGAATTTATTAATAAATCCGATTCTTGGTATTAAAAAAATAGCAGAAATTTCTGTTATTTTTTTTATAAAAGTTCTTGCAATTAAGCAAATGATACTGTATAATCTAAATGTTGTGACTGCTTTGATGCGTGAGGTTGCTGATACACGAGGTTGAGTTGTTAAGACAATATCTGCGCTATCGGGTTATTTATGCGGAGCAAGTCTATACTAGATATAGGCGAAAGGAGGACGAAACATGTCGAACGTAAAAATGAGAATAAGATTAAAGGCTTATGACCATAAAGTGTTAGATAGTGCAGCAATAAGAATCTTGGAAACTCTTAAAAGAACCAATGCAAAAGTTAGTGGACCAGTTCCATTACCTACTGAAATAGAAAAAATAACTGTTTTAAGAGCTGTTCACAAATATAAAGATTCTCGTGAGCAATTTGAAATCAGAACACACAAACGTTTAATTGATGTGATTAATCCTAGCAAGGAGACAATTGATGCGTTAACGCACTTAGATCTACCGAGCGGTGTTAATGTACAAATCAAACAATAATAAAAAATCAAGGAGGAAATTATGAAAGGAATCTTAGGTCGTAAAGTTGGTATGACACAAGTTTTTGCTAAAAATGGTAAACTGACGCCAGTTACTGTTATTGAAGTAGAACCTAATGTTATTACACAAATTAAAACTAAAGACAAAGATGGTTATGAAGCAATTCAAATTGCTTTTAGTAACAAACGCGAAAAGTTAGCTAATAAAGCTGAAATGGGGATTTTCAATAAAGCTAACACCGCACCTAAGCGCTTCTTAAAAGAAATTAGGGGTGTTGATACTTCTGTTTACACAGTTGGTGATGAAATAAAAGCTGATGTGTTTGTAGTTGGTGAAACGGTTGAT
>Ga0265295_1002027_pt1 | contig 33593 bp, 51 predicted proteins | sample Munlansysbiofilm_FD_192503 | JGI IMG/M metagenome (GOLD analysis project Ga0265295, IMG submission 192503) | Leachate microbial communities from a municipal landfill in Southern Ontario, Canada - Methane capture system biofilm | ecosystem: Engineered > Solid waste > Landfill > Unclassified ... | reverse complement strand
ACAGTCAAAACCTATTAATCCTACTACATATAAGAATATAAGAATTTATAAGGAAATTTCCGGTATCAAGCGCTTAATCAACCACGTTATTATATTCTTATATGGTTCAAACTTTTTCTATACAAAAATAAGCGTTTTTTGAAGCTTAACTGACTTACCTGATTCCTTATATTATATTATTTTATTTTACCATATAAGAATATAAGAATATAATATTAAGTATCCTGATAACGAAAATTTCCTTATAAATTCTTATATTCTTGTAAATTTAAATTAAAAAGAATTTAGACTACCCCTCTACTGATAACGATTAAGTCGCATATGCCCGTTTTTACAGGTAAAACTAATTTAGATTAAAATTTGGTGAAAACGCCTTCAAAAAATATAAGAACGGTAACAGCACCCATTTTGACTGTAATTTTCGACCGGCGGCGACGGTGACAGTCTATGTTAGGTTTATGGGTAACATAACTAATTAAAACTACTAACATAAAGTCAATAAGTAACGGTTTTAACATTAATATAATTAATATAAATATTTTTAAAAGCAAATATATAATGATTATTTATTTTAAATCGAAACCTCGACCGATACCGGACAAAGTCTTATATGGGTCTTTTTTCAAAAAGTGCGTTTTTAAAAACGACTGATGTTGATTTCTAATCAAAATTCATATATCGGTGTATTTATAAAATTAAGAATCATTATAATTAAATCCAAATATGGTTAATTTTTTCAGAATTAATCGAAAATGGTAAACAACCAAAACTATATATAGTATTAAACCCTTATTGTAATTGTAGTTTTAAAGCTACAATGGAGTGATTCAAAATGACAACAGAAACAAGAAAAGCAGTTGCGATTTATAAATTGCAAGAGAAACACGTTGAAGAAATCAACAAAGCGATTGACGCCGGTGAAACCGTTTGGTTTTCACCACATTCCAGCGAATTTGGATTGGATTATTTGGAATTGAAGTGGAGAATTGAAGTTGATGATGTAATGGAAATTGGAAACGACCCGTTCACGCGTCAAACAGCAAATATGTTGGCGAAGTTAAGCGGATTATCGGAAGAAAATTTGGATGTTTTTGAATCTACTGACAGAATTGTCATTTGGAACATTTATCTCGGTGACGATAATAGAAAAACTCAAATCGGAACGAATATGTTTTGCAGTTACGTTATCGGCGACAAACCCGATTTCAACATTATACCTGCGGTTGAGGAAATCAAATTTGAACGGTTGAAAGCGAGAGTTGCAAAAACAATTCCGGCGGAAAAGATTATCGGTGAAGTTAAGAAAATTAATTTTGACACGCCGGCGATTTTCGAATCTTTTGAAGCAATGTTACGAAATTTGAAACCGGGAAAGAAATTGATGTTTACTACGACGCTCGAAAATACACCAAAACAGGTGTTATCAATGGAAAAAATGGAGACGCATCAAATTTCAAATCCTAATGAAGCGGAAGATTACAACAATTTGTTTAAATATGTAAACAATGGTAAACACGTTGAAATTGGCGATTGGAACGGCGCATACAATTTCGTTATGCTTGAAGAAGACGGCACGAAAATAAAAGAAAGAGTGTGTATGTTCTTTAACGCATACTATTTCATTCAAGAAGAATAAATTCACGATGATGAAAACAGTTAAAACAGCATCGGGTTGTCCTTTACCGAATAAGACTTGTTTTAACTATGTTTTCAATACCGGTTAATTGACAACAGTATTAAAATAAATCACTCCAAAAAGATTTTAATATGCTGTTAAAAACAGCGGTTAACCGGAGCCATTTCCTCCACACACCCTCTGGTTGACGGCGTATTGACCTCTGACGCCGTCAACCTCATGTTTTTAAATATGATAACTTTCATATTTTACAAATTACCCACAAAATGGAGTGAGTATATGTTCAAAAAATTACTAAAACGTAAACAAGAACCTAAAAAATCACCAAAGAAAGTGTTTATGCGTGTAAATGTTGAAGATACCGGCAACGGTGTTGAAAACAATTTGATTTCTGTAACTGAAGTTAGTGAATCGTTATCTGCGGAAGATATTAGGCAAATCCGTCACAGAATTTCACGGTTTTTGATAAGTTTAGAGAAACGACATCCGGCGGCAGTTAAAGAAATGATTAAAGCGGAAACGGATAAAGAACAATCAAATAAGAAATGGAATCAGCCGTGATTTGAATGACAGGTTCGGATTTTAACAGTCCGGCAATTCGGTCTATGTTTAACGGTTTCTTCTTATTAAGTGAAGAAGCATGGTTGAACGAAGGCAAAAAAGTTCCGAAGAAAAAAAGGAATACTGACCTTTATTCTGAATGTCCGGCAAACGAAAGTTATGTCGCAGGTGAGTTGCGTGACGGTCTTGTTGTTTTGGATTTTGACGATGAAGAACAAGGTAAATTCATTGTCAGTTTATTGCATTTGATTGTCGATAAACAAATGATTGGTGATATTGATTTAAAATACAATGTCGTTAAAACAGAACACGGATACCATATTTATTTTAAAAATCCTGATTTGGTTGAAAATCCGAAAGGGCATGTTGCGAAAAGAATACCGCCCGGTAACGTAGCGGCACTCGGCGTTGAATGTGAATATAAAATCGGTGCAGATTTCCAAAAAAATGGCGATTACGAACCTTTAAAATTAGGCGATAATCGACGTGAATTTATTGGTGAAGTTTACAGTTTTGACGAATTGTCTGATTTACCGTTTTTCTTATATCATTTTAAAAAGCGTGAAAGTATTTTTAAAATGAAAGAAGGAAGTCGGAATGTTGTTTTATCAGAATTCGCACTCGGACTCCAAAAAATAATGGAACCTGAAGATGTAGACACAACCTGTCGAATTATTAACGGAATGGTGTTTACAGATAAATTGCCGAAGTCTGAAGTGGATACGATTTTACGACCGGAAACTTTTCAGAAAACATTACCAAAAGGAAATAAACCTGACAAATTATAGTTTTTGGAACAATATTATGGGTTTAAACATCAAGATGCGGCTAAATGTATAATTGACACTCACAGCATTAAAAGAATTAACAACGTGCCGTATTTGTTTGACGGAAAAATATACCGTCTTGACAATATGCGTGCGAAAATCATGGATACGATTACGAATTTGAAAAAGCATGAAATAAATGAAATTTTCGATTATTTAATGACAACTGAAGACGGTTTACTCAATTTCAATTGTCGTGACGAAGATTTGTATGAATTCATCGGATTCAATAATGGTGTTTGGTCAAACAAAACGGGTCAACTTTATCCTTATTCGCCAGACAGGATTTGTTTCTTTAAATTACCGATTGATTACAATCCGAACGCCGTATCTAAAGTAATGGATGATTTCTTGGATGACGTTTCATGTCATGACCCAAATTTAAGAAAATTGCTTGAAGAAATGGTTGGATTCTGTTTATTTCCAAGAAATGAGAAAGGTAAATCTTTCTTCTTAATCGGAAGTGGCGCAAACGGAAAAACGACGTTTTTGAAAGTTGTTAAAGCAATGTTCGGCGATTCAAACGTGTCAAGTTTAGATTTTGAAGATTTGAATAAACAATTCTTTACGCATTTGTTAATCGGAAAGCTTGTCAATATCGGTAGTGATATTAATTCAAAATATGCAACCGGCGCAAACTTGTTTAAAAAACTTGTTACCGGCGACCCGGTTAGTGTTGACATTAAATTCAAAACTCCGGTTGAATTTTCAAACACTTCAAAGTTTATTTTCGCAGGTAACCGTTTCCCAAGAACTGACGACACTTCTGACGGTTTCATGCGTAGATTGGTTATTATACCTTTTTTGGCAAAATTTAAAAACGATTCTGAAGATTCAGAAATCATTGATAAATTAACAACCAAAGAAGCACTTGAACGATTCGCCGCATTAGCGGTGCAAGGATATTGGCGAATGAAATCGGAAGGTTTTACAATGTCAGAAAGCGTAGAAGAAATGAAAAGACAATACGAAATACAAAGTAATCCGATTGTTGAATTTTTAAACACACTCGGCGACAACGATGAAGAAATTGACGAATTTTTAGAAAACACAACTGCAAAAGATGTCTATTCCTGTCATTACGAATTATGGATTCGTGAAAACAATTACAAACCACTTTCAAGTGGAATGTTTACTGTTGAAATGAAAGGAAAAGGATTCGAAAAGAAGCAGATGTGGAGTAAAAAATTAAATAAAACAATATGGGCATACAAAAGAGTAAAGAGTTATTGATGTTGATTTATTAGAAAAACAACTTATAATTGTTAAAGAAAAATATTAAAAGGTGAAATCATGGAATGGTTGAGTGAATTTTCAGAAAAGAAACCAAACGGCAAATGGGTTCATTACGTTACAATCAAATGCGGTTGCTGTGGTGAAATCCGTAAAGCGGAATATACTAACGCAAAAAAATATAAAACGAGTTTGTGTCGAAAATGTTACGTTAAAAATAAAATGCAAACACACGGGTTTTCAACAACAAGACTATATAAGATTTGGCAAGGAATGAAAAATCGTTGTTTAAATCCAAACGCCGGTTCTTATTCTGATTACGGCGGTCGTGGTATAACCGTTTACCAAGAATGGCAAGAATCATTTATGTCATTCAGAGAATGGGCAATTGCAAATGGTTACGCTGACGATTTAGAAATTGACAGAATCGACAACAACGGAAATTACGAACCTGACAACTGCCGGTGGATTACGCATTCCGAAAACATGAAAAACCGTATTCGTTGAATCATCAAAAACTATATATAGTATTAAACCCTTATTGTAATTGTAGAAAAATTAAATCTACAATGGAGTGATTTAATATGACAGAATACGAAAGAAGTGTAAATTTCAACGATGATTACGAAGAAGCAAAGATTTTCGAACAGTTTTTGACCGGTAACGGTTATGACGCTGAAATCAAAGTTGATTTGCTTGGTTACGATGATGATTTGACTGGAGCTGTTTTCGTTGACGTTTTCATTGATGAAAGCGAAATTGACAGCATTCAAGACGACATCTGCGAATTCTATGCAATCAACGAAGATTTGTTCGGTGAAATGTTTTGGTGAGGCGGTTTAAATGGTGTGGGAAAAAATGACAGAAACATTTGACAATTCTTGTATTTTTCTTTTTGGTCTTCGACACGGATTGCTTCAAAGCGAAGAATACCAAGAATATATGGTGGCAAAAGCGGTTTGGGAAGCGGCTCAAAACAAATATCAAGATTCGGAAATTTACCGAAATTTCATCGCCGCTGAAACGAATGTAAGATTAACGTGTCCGAATGGTGCAAGTTTTAAAGCTCTTGGTCATGGAACAGTTTCTCATGTTAAAGGTTATACAAAAACGACATGGAATTCAGCAGTATTGAAAGAATTGGAATTAACAATTCCGGAAATAACCGCCGCCAAGAAAGAAACATGGGTTGAACCGACTTGCAAAATCGTCTATGCTGACAAAACAGAGGAATACTGATGAAGGAAGGTAAGATAGATTTTAACGCACCGCTTGTTGACCCGAATTATAACGAAAACAATTTTATCAAACAACATACCGTGTTGGATTCGATAATAAGTATATTGCTGTTGAACTCGATGTTGAATTGGAAGACGAAGAATTTGATAAAATTAATAGAACCACTCCGATGAAAACATTAATTGAAAAATATCATGCTGATGTATCTGTAACAGTTTGCAATTTTGAAAATGCAAGCGATTTTCAGACTTTATCAGATGCAAAATACCTCATTACTTATTTTGCATCATATCTTAAATGTAATGACGAAAAAAGAGAAAGCGAATACACTTGAAATTTATAAGGTGACGCTGAAAAGAGAAGTAGAAAAGGTGATTTGAATGGCAAATAAAACAGAACCGATTAAATGTCCGATTTGCGGACAAATTCGTCAAGTTCGGTCTGACAATGTTCCGAAATTAAAAACGAATACTTGCCGCAGTTGTTACCGGAAATCAATGACGAAACACGGTGAATCAAGAACAAGATTATACTACATTTGGGCGCAGACTAAATCTCGGTGCTTAAACCCGAATGACCCTCACTATAACCTATATGGCGGTCGTGAAGAATATAACGGCAAGCCGGCGGTTAAATGGTTTAAAGCGTGGTTTGAATACCCAATCTTCAAAAAATGGGCTGTCGCGCACGGTTATGACGATTCCAAGAAATTGGTAAGAAAAGATAAAAACGGTAGTTACACCCCCGATAACTGTCAGTGGATGTAACCAAAACCTATATATACAATTAAATACTATATGTAAATGTAAGTTTTAAAATAAAATTTACATGGAGTGATTAAATGTTAAAAGAATCAGACTTAATTAATACTAAAAATCATATACAAAACACTGAACCTGAAATGGTTAATTCTAAACGTGAGTTACACTTAACCATGGTTGACTTTGAAACAAGAAATATAAAACTTGTTTCTTATAAACCCGGTTCTAAATTCTCAAGATTTATGAAAAATGACGTTTTTGATAGCGACGTTTATTTTGACGAATCGACAAACAATTTCACTCGCATTTCTGAACAACACCGTGAAGAATGGTTTGAAGTGATTCCTGACGAAAACGCAGAGGCGGTTTTTGATGACGAGATTTGAAGGAGTTGAAATTTAATGAATTTTCATGAAGCTGAAAACATTGAAACGAACCCTTTCGGAATGATTATTAGTCCGGAAATTGATAAGATTACGGAAGCGTTGGTTGAATTCCAAAAAGAAAATTCCCGTATCTCTTTTACGGCAATGGGTTATCATAACAACCGTTACGCAGACTTTGACACAATCATGGATACAATCAGACCGAAACTTGCGAAACACGGATTGGTTGCAACATTTCCGTCACTTCCCGGTTACAATATTGAGAAATATTCTGAAAAGAATAAAGATGTTGTTTCAATTTTAGAACCGTTTGCTTGTATGATTTTACATACTTCCGGGCAGTGGATTGGTTCAATTTGCACACTTCCGCTGAACAAAGACAATAACGCTCAAGGTTACGGCGGTTCTAAAACTTATTCCAAAAGATTCCTATTAACGGGTCTTCTTGGTATCACTTGCGGTGAACCTGACGATGACGGCGCATTCGCTTCCGGTTTAACTGAAAAACTTGAAACGACACCGTTTATCGAAACAAAACCGACAGAAAAGAAACCGGCAGAATTACCAAAAGAAAAAACGGAAACAGTTCAACAGCCGGATGTTCAGAAACAGTTACCTGTTGAAGAAAAGAAACTAAATAAAGTTGAAGTATCAATAAATACAATGTCTGATGAGGAATTAGACAAGTCAGCCAAGGAAGTTGAAGCAATGATGAATCAACTCCCTTAACCGAAATCTAAAAGAACAACTACAAGGAAGTAAATAAAATGGCACTTGATAATATTGAAATTGATGTTGAAACAATCAGAGCGGCGGCAAATTCGCCGAACAATTATAAGTCTATGGAAAATGTTCCGCCCGGAAATTACATTGTCGGTTTAAAGAAAATTGTTTTCAAAACCCAAGAAGAAACCGGTAGAGAATACCTTGAAAAACATTTCGTTATTACTGACGAACCTGAAAATCCTGAAAAATATCATGGCAGACCGGTTATTTCATTTGAAAACATTTACGTTAGAAACAGCAAAGACGGCAACAAAACCGCAATTCAAATCCTTATGAGAAAATTGAACGGTTTGATTCCGGCATATTGGAAAGCTGGCGACAGAGGTGAATTTGTCGAAACAACCGGATTTAAATTCAATCAGTTGAAAGATTTGCCGGCGCAACACGAAGCGGTTGTTAAGAAATATGGTATTGAAGGTGAAACACCGGCAAGATACGAAATTAAAGTCACTCCTTCCGGTGCGAAAAACATTGAAGTTGCTGTCGTTAATGGGTATGTTGCATAAACATATCCCATTTCTTATTTTCTTTTTGGTGATTTTAATGAGTTATTCTCCTGGAAAAGTTGTAAATTCACGTTGTGAAAGATGCGGAATTATAACTATCGAATTAACAATAATTGCGGGTAAAAGAATATGTTGCAGGTGTTTAAGAGAAATTGAAAGAGGTGACTGATTATGACGGAACGAGAAACAGAATTATGCGAAGCGTTGTTGAATTACATGGTTGACCCGTGTTATTGTGAAGATTGCAATTACAACTGCGAATGCGAAGATTTTGACGATGTTCGTTTCAGAGCAAACCTTGTGATTGATATTGAAAATTATTATTCAACTTCCACTTTCGAAAACGCAGATTCTAATCTTGTAATAGCGTGTATCAGACACCTTAAATTCCTTGTAAATCCTTTCAATATCGACATTATAGACGAAATTTTAACAGAGTGTGGGTTTAGTTACCAAGAAATAAAGAAATATTGGCACGACGCCGAATATCAACTTTTTTAACAATCTTTTTTGGTGATTAAATGAAACACGATTTAATTTTTTGCGATTCTGAAGTTTATCAGGATGATTGGTTGTTTTGTTTTGAATTTCTTAACGGTGACCGTATCTCTTTTCATAACGACCAAGCCGGTTTAATTAAATTTGTTAAAGAACATAAAAATGATGTTTTTGTTGGTTATAATATCAGAGGGTATGACCAATGGATTCTTAAAGGAATCTGTGTTGGTATGAATCCGAAATTTATTAACGATAAAATCATTAAAGAGGATACGCCGGGTTGGAAAGTTTTACAAGGTAAATATCCGCCAAGTTTCAATTTCTATGATGCAATGACTGAAAGAATCGGTTTAAAGAAATTGGAAGGTCACATGGGTGTTTCGATTATTGAATGTTCAGTGCCGTTTAACATTGAAAGACCACTCACCAAAGAAGAATTAGAAGAAGTTGAATTTTATTGTTGGTCTGATGTTTCAGAACTTAAACGTGTTTTCTTTGAACGGTTTAACGAATTCAGAGCGCATTATCACTTAATTCAAAAATTTGAATTGCCTATTCAAGATTTTAGATTTACGAAAACTCAACTCGCCGCTAAAATTTTAGAAGCAAAAAAACGACCAAAAAGTGACGATGAGTTTGATTTAATCATTCCTGAAAACCTTAAACTTGAAAAGTATAAATTCGTTGTTGATTGGTTTTTAGACCCTGCGAATCATGAACTTGACAAAGACGGTAAACCTTTCAAATCACTCATTATTGAAATCGGTGGCGTTAAACATTCAATTCGTTGGGGCGGTACGCATTCGATTGATTTGGTTGTTTGTTGGGAATGGGACGGCGAAGAACAGAAAATGCTTATTCTTGACGTTAAAAGTTATTATCCGACTTTGATTTTACTTTACGGTTTACTTCCACGTTCTGTGGAAAATGCTGTGAAATATGCAAAAATTTACGAAGATAGATTAACATATAAATCGAACAAAGACCCGATAGCAGACGCATTAAAAGCGTTATTGAACTCTGTTTTTGGCGCAACGATATATCCGGGCAGTAACCTTTACGACCCTCGACAAGGACGCAATATTTGTGTTCTCGGTCAATTGTTTTTGCTCGATTTACTTGAAAAACTTGAACCTTTTGTCAAAATCATTAACTCGAACACTGACGGTCTTTGCGTTCACCCGCATAACGAAGAATGTTATGAAAAATGCCAAGAAATATGTCAAGAGTGGCAAGAAAGAACTGGTATGGTTCTTGAATTTGAGAATGTTATAAAATGTTTTCAAAAAGATGTGAATAATTATATTTGGGTAACTGATTCAGATAAAAACAACATTAAGGCAAGAGGTGACTATAAGAAACCGAGTGTTTTGAAATGTGATTTAGGAATTATACCTGTCGCTGTTACGAACTATTTCGTTTATGGAATACCGGTAAATGAGTCAATTTCCGCCAATTCTGACAATTTGAAGCTTTTTCAAAGGATTATATCAACCGGCTCATTTGAAGCGTTCTGTGACCCGTCAGGCAAAGAATTCGACTTCCGTGTTGCAAGGTGGTTCGCTTGCAATAAAGCCGCTATGTCAACCAATTTAAGGTGGAAAACGGCATCGGGGAAAGCTGAAAGAATACCTAATACAACGCCAAACGGTGTTATTCTCAACGATGACATTCAAGGTAAAAAAGTTCCAAGTTGGCTTGATACCGAATTTTACGCAAAAATGATAAGAAGTCATATCAAAATAATTGAAGAAGGAAAACGACCGCAAAAAAGCCTTTCAGATTTCTGAAAGTGTTATCCGGCAAGGTTTTAATTTGCCGGACGGTGTATTTTCTGTTTTCATGGAGTGATTACAAAAAAATAAAGGAATCGAAATTCCATATTAATAGAAGGATTGATTATATTTAAACTTAATTCTTAATTAACGGTGAACCTGAATTGGAAATGGCGTGGGGTTATCCTGTTGACTAAAATAAATAAAAGTTATTTACTGTTTTATCAATGCGCACACTGTGGAAGACAATTCAGAGTCACTGAAGAAATTTGGCAAGAGAAAGGGTTGTATTATTGTTACCACTTCGGTTGCCATTTCGGATTGTTGCGTGACAGGAAGCGTTAAATTTTACACAATGTGGGGTTGTTTCCGGTTACCAAGAAATCGGTAATAACTTTACTATTTTGCGGTTCAAATAAACAAACTTTTTTTTCGTCAGTAATGAAGAAATTCATTGCGTGATAACCGCCGCCGGTAGAAATGCCGTCAGCCCATATTTCGCCGAATGCGTAAGAAGGACAAAAGATGCGGCGAATGGCGTCAGCGATTGTAGCGAAATCGTCGCAGTCACGGGTTTCGGCACGATAAGGAATTAATTGTAAAATGAAAAGATATTTCTTTAACTTCTTTAATTCTTTCGAACCTACGGTTGTATATGATTTATCTGAAACGTGAATGATTGTTCCGGGTGGAAGTAAAGGAGTTAAAATCTCTTTCACTTCTTTTGTTGTAAGTATATTCATAATATTACACATTGATTACTTTTTCCCAATACCCAAACGGCGGCAACCACGATGGGTCATGGATTGTTAATTCTTCCCACTCCCCGTTTCCGACAAATTTCCATTCCTCGCCGTTATAAATCACGATTTCGTTTTTCTGAAACGTGAGTGGTAAATCAGCGGCTGTAAATTCACGTATTCCGCTTTCGTTTTTTTGGCAGAATGTTTTCATAAAGATGAGTGCCTGCCGTTTCGGGATTGTGATGAATCGTTAAAACGTGAGCGGAAATAGCACGATAGGGAACGCCGTTATAAATAAAGCGTTCACCTGCGTTCACGTTGTCGCCGATTTCTTTTTTTGGTAAATCGACACAAAGGATTTTTAATTTTTCGTCATCATCTGAATGTTTTTCAAACGCCATTTCTGAAACTATTTCGTTTAAAAGTTCTTTTTTTTGCTCAATAGTTTTTTCTAAATTTGATTTCGATTTACCTTGAAAATCCATAATCACACCTCGTAAACTTCATCACTTAATCCGATACTTAATTGGAAAAGTTCAACGACATCCTCATTATTATTTGTAACAGTAAAACACATAGCGAAAATATCTTTTTGTTGCGGATAAATTAAGAAATAAGTATTCTTAATCCAATCATCAATACTAACAAGAGACTTGATAAACGGAAATGATACCCATTCCTCAATTTCATTTTCGTTTCGTTGACAAATTTCAGCAATGACTGAAACATTATCCATTTTTGTAAAAATTGGAATAGCGACAGCCGCATTATGAGAAAATCTGTTTTGAATTTCAACACAAACAGATTGTGTTGAATTAGGCTGAATTTTAGAGTAATCAGTTCTATTTATTGTCAAACCTGCATCATAAGAATTCATTAAAGGATTTTGTAAAGTTAAAATAGCCGTATCCGTCCCTATTTTTAAATCAGTAACCGTTACAAATTCTTGATTATTTATTTTGTATCGCTTATTAATCATTTTAGAAATATCAACTTTATTATAGAAATGTAATTTATTAGAACTTAAAATCACATATTCTCCCGTATTTGTATTTTTACAAATGTCATAGAAATTAACACTTTGTCCGTTAGGAAGTATATTTTCAGTTTCAGTCCAATCAATACCATTTCCTGAAAAAGCACAAAGATTTCCTGTGCCGACCATCCAAAAAGCACCGTCTATTAATTTAATTGAATTGATTGTTCGCCCGTTTAAAAAATCTAAATTCGCATTGGTTAGAGATGTGCTACTCGTTACGAATTCAGAATTTGCAACTTTGACATTTGTCGAATCCGCAAAAACCCAAATTTTAGATTTATTACATATCGAATGAGCAATAAAACCCAAATTTACAGATTGTGATAATGATAATGGATTATATCCCGTATATAAATAATTATCAGCCGCACTTCCGCAGATATAATTATCAGCAGAACGAATCATAACTTCATCCATATAAGTAGCTGTGTATGAAACAGTAGAGTCTGTATATTGATAAACGGTAGCAGTTAAATTACTTCCTACGCTTGTAGGAACTGTATATCTGACAATACCGAATGTAGTCCATTGCCAAAGATAACCGTTAAACCAAATTCCGCCACCGTATGTTCCGCTGTTTGAAATGCTTGGTCTTGTTTCATCAGTTGTGCTTAAATTAGACTTAAATCCTTGAACGGGATAAGCCGTATTAACAGAATACCATGAACAGAATAAGAAAACCCAGCCTGTCGGACTATCAACATCTATTTTATAACATCTCGGACTTCCGTTAACAGTTCCTGATTGATTAGTTCTGACCCCGTTATCGTTATACAAAACTAAAACACCTCTCGAACCACCTGAATTATATCTTCCTGAAACAGCAATCCGTTTATGGTATTCAGAATATTCCATATAGTAATAAGATGAAATAGAACCTGACTCTAAATCGCCTATTGTAACTGATTTTATATAAGCCAAACCATTAACATTAATTATTTCTAATTGAGAAGAACCTGCAACAGCGTCAGAATTTAAAGTAGCATAATCGTTATGATTATTTAAAACTCCGATTGATGTTTTTTCATTAATACCAAACAATTCTAAATTATCATTACCTGTCGAACGAATAGCGTCTTTAAGTTCAGCTGATAATAAAATAGTTTGAATTAATTCAGAATGTGAGTTAATCTCCCCGTTCATGTTATTCAATTGCGGCGCAGTGATACCGTTTGCTTCTTGAATTACATCTGAAACGAGTTTGAGAGCCATTTTAGGAATGATTATTTCCTGCGTGTCGGGATTTACTGCCTTGAAAACTGCAATCGGTTGCCCGTTATAACTTAAAATTTCTTCTTTGAAAGGTGCGTCATAAGTATTTGTCATTAGAAAATCATTCCTCTTGCTGTTTTCCTTCTTGATATATCTTTTGTCAAAATCACGTTTAGCGGGTAATATGTTAATGATTTTGTAAATTCATAAATATTTTTAAGATTAATTTCCATTGAATTTAATAAATCTGCTGATAATACTTCAACAGGATTTCTTGGTGACGGTTCATTGAATGTTATATATACCGGCGAATTTGAAAATATTAAATAAAACGGGAAGGTTTGATACATTTCTTGGATATTCAATCTCATGTTGCGCCACCAAGAAAATCTGCAATGGTCATCAGTATTAAAACTCCAATCGCAACGCATTTCTCTCATTTGTCCAAGATAACCTTTTCTTGATAATAAACCCCAACAGACAGCGATATTGTTTGAAATACGGTTGAAATCTTCTGCGTTAATTTCTGAAGTGGAACGCCATTTAAGCGGCGGTGTCGGTATAAATTCCTATTCTGGCTCGGGTTCAATTGGAACAACCGTATAAGTTCCGCCAATAGCGGTTTTTCGTCTAAGCATTTGATAAAATCTTGATTCTTGCGAGCCGCCCCAAAATTTAATGCGGCTTCTGCTGTCGTTATTTGTTGAGCTTAACGCCCTTGTGTTTGTTACGTCAAATAATAAAACGTTATCAGAAGACCAGCCTTTATAATTAACTCTGTCTGCGTATATCGAAATTGCGATTTTAATTTTATACATTACGCCAGCCACTACTGGTATTGATTGGGTTACGACGCTGATGACGTTTTGTAAGTTCAAAACTGAACCGTTATTATCATTCGTTCGCACATTATCGGAATAAATATTATTACGGCTTCCGAAACCGAAAGACCAAAAAGTAGATTTTGCAAATTCAGCGATAAGCTCATAAGTATAGCCCTCTGCTTCTCGGTTTGTGGTCAAATCATCTGTAATTAAAAACCCGTCTTTTGACTGATGCCTGATATAATCGGTATTAGCATCTTTCTGCCAGCCGTCCGTTGTGGGTTGAGAGCCTGCGGTTTTCCATGCAATACCATTAAAAGTGGACGCCGATCTTATAAACCCGTTATGGTAACCGCTCTGCCAGCCGTTCGGGAATCCGTTTTTAAAATTATAATATTCGGCATAAGTTAACTCATTATTTGAATTATCAGTATCGGCAGAATATATTAAAATTTCAGTATTTCCCGCCGCCAAAAAGGGAATGCGGATAGTGTAATAAAAATTATTGGAGTCTTTGGAATTGAGAACGGCTGGCAACATTACGCCGTTATATCCAAAAACCAAAAATGGAGCGTCGGGATTAAATAAATTAGCTTTCGCTATCGTATAATCGCCTTGATAATCTTCTACGGCTTCTGCCTATGTTATTGTTAAAGAACCTATTAAATCCTTTGCCGCTAACTGACTCATTTTTAACTTCCTCTACCGTAAACTTTCATAAACCCTTCCAAGAAACCGTTTGAATCGAATTGAATGTTTTGTTCAAATATTAATCCGTCACGAATAATACCGAATTCGTTTTCAATTTCAATCATGTCGCCGGCTTCTAAATCGGGTCTACCACGTTCATAAATTTCATTATAAATTCTAAATTCTGACATTTTCATCATTGCTTCAGCCAATAATCTTCCTTGTGATGCCAAAGAAATGAATTGATTTTCAACCGGCGTATCTTCTTTCACCGGATTATTATAATAACGGTCGCTTTTTAGATTAAGTTTTCCTTTCTTTTGGATTACAGGAATACCTTTGATATTAACTGTTGCTTCACCAATACCTGAAAAGACAATTTTACATCTGTCAGCGAAATATTGAATATCGCCAACAACAGTTAATCCGGTGACTGTTGCGGTAACTTGTGTTGCAATCTGTTTATAATCAATGTAATATTCCGTTTGAGCGAAATCGTTATCAATCGACACTTTATAATCTTTAACAATATCGGTCAAACCTGTTTCGTTATCAACTGTGTATTGATATGTTGTGACTGTAACCGAATCAATTGTTTTTAATTTATCTGTTTCAGGTGGGTCGCTTGTTACGTTTTGGTCAAGATGAACGTATTGTTTCGTATGAATAAGTAAAGAATCAATTGTGTCAACAGACACCGTTCCGTTTCTGTTTGTGAAAACAACACACCTGACAGCATTCGCTAACTGCTGAACCGCTTGTCGAAGTGTTAAACCTTCAGCGTATTGGTTAACCATTACGTTTTCCAAAGAAGAAACGATACTGTAATCACTTATTCCTATTTTTTGGAAAAGCGTTTCAAATAACGAATATGCGGAAACACGTTCATGAGATGCCGGAATGTAATCTTCTTCAATGAAATCGAAAATAGACCGGCAAACAAAAGTAATTGTGTTTCTTTGTTCCGTTTTTTGTTCCAAAAGATACATTAACGCAAGTTGAACATTCTCACCTTCCAAAGAAAGCGAAACATTGAACGGTTGTTTCATATCCAATTTTTTCGCAATACCGGTTGGATTATTGATGTTAAATTGTTGGTCAAAATTCTCAACAGTAACTCTGATTTCTGAAGAAATGATTTCTTTTTCAAATATTGAAAGGTTTTCAGTAAACGAAATTCCAAAAACAGTATCTGAATCAAAAAACATAACAAAACCGGATAACATTTCTGAAACTTTAGCGTATCTATTCCCGATAGACCATTTATTGATTTTAAGTTCAACCGAACGAACAAAATATAGTTGTTCTTCAATTTGATACGAATAAGAATTGTTGTCAGTAACGTGTCTTTGAGAAACAATTGCATTATTTGAATCGTAAAACGTGATTTCGAAATCTGTTGCATATTCTTTCGCCCAAAAATCAAAGAATATACTGAATTCAAAAAATGTTAAATTTTCAGAATAAACGAGTTTAATCGTTTGCGGTTCTGAAAAATTACCATTTTCATCACAAACTGCTTTTGACCACCAACCGAATTCACCGCCGGTAGTATCGTCAAAAATAACGAAATTACCGTTCGCTTTCGTTCTTCCGGGTTCAAATGTTTGAAGACCCCAAGACGGATTTACGATTTGATTAAATAATTGATTTTGTCTTGAAAACGGTAATTGTTCTGACAATGAATCAAACGACGTTTTTTCAATCAAAGTCGGGTCTGCCGAAGATAAAATAACTGTCGGAATGAACGGTTCTCTTATCGTTTTATCGACATTAACGTAATAAGTATCACTCATTCCAATCATATTTAATACCCTCTTGTTTCAACAGCAGTAAACCCGAAATCAATCCAAACTCTACCGTGACTGACATCTTTCATTGTTCCAGGTTCATATCTTCCGTTTGCCAAAAGAAACTTTGATTGTTCAAACTCTTGTGTTTCTTCATTGAAAAATAAAAGTTCAAATTCAGTATCTACAATCCGTTTAACAATTTCCATTTTTTCTTCCGGTTCTAACCAACCGAATTTAACAATTACGCTTCTTTTTTGGTAAGATTTTTGAGAAAACAATCTACCTGACGGTGCTGTATTCTGTTGAATGTTTCGATACGGAACGCATTGAAACTGATAAATTTTATTTATTTTCAAATCGGGTAATCCGCCGCCTTTGAATGTTAACACTTCAGTCATATTGTTTTCCCTAACCTTTTCAATTCTGATTCAAATTCCGGAATTAATTCTTTTGATAATTGTCTTTTATCAAATATAGCGTTTACCTTACTTGTGATAGAAAGCGGTGTGTTTCTGATTGCTTCCATAAGTGCGTTAACGATTTCAGTATAATTCATTTCTGAACCGCCGCCGGAAGAAAGGTTACCGCCGCTAATCATACCGAACAATTTAGATTGCATCGGTTTCGTCAACACCATTTCGCCTGCTTCCAAGAGAGCCGGAACATCGCCGATACCTTCAACAATACCGCCCTCATGGTAAGTATTTTTGGAATAGAATTTAGATTTAACTTCAGATTCGCTGACGGAAGCACCTGTTTTAGAATTATAGTATCCGACAGTGCCGTTGTTTGCGCCGTAAGAAATACCTTTAACAGCATAAACGGTGTCTGCATAACTGCTTCCGCCACCGCCGCCTGACGAACCACCGCCACCACCGCCACTGCTTGATGAACCTGTTGTTGTGAACTTTGTGTTTACAGTCGTATTGACTGTTTTACCGTCAAGTTTATTCAATTCTTCGTCAAGTTCATGAACAGCGTCAGTAACGGCTTCAACATCTTCTTTAACCGTTTCGAATTCTTTACCTGACGATTTAGAAACTTTACGCCACCCTTCTTGAAGTGTTTCTAACGCAGTCGATAACCTGTTAATTTGTTTCCATAACCATTCAAACGTCGGCGCAAGTTCATCTAACAATTCACCTAACGCTGTAAATACAACTCTGATAAGCGGTTCTAACGCTTTCAAACCGGTAATAAATTTTCCTGTTATTAAAGAAATAAGACGTTTCATAATATCCCAAAATGGACTTAATACACGAACAACCAAAGTGAAAGCGTCTGCCAAAAGAGGTAATGTGACTGAAGCAACTTCAAGAATGTAAATAATCAATATTGAAAGAACATCTGCGATATAAGTCAGCATTGTTTTAAATGCGCCTAAATGTTCGTCACTGAACGAACCGAAGAATTTTTCTAATGCGGGTTGAAGGTTTTGCATAAACAAATACGCAATTTCACCAATAACTGTCAAAACGGGTTGTAACCCTTTTCCAAGAACAATCATTAACTCTTCACCCATAGAGATAATCGTTCTGAATAAACCGCCGAGACCGCCTTCCATTACATCTGAAATCTTTGTGATAGTATCTTCGTCAACAGCGTCAACAATTTCTTCCCTTAATCCTTCAGATAAACCTTCAAATCCACCATTCTTCTCAATTTCACCCATAAGGTTGAGTGCGGCGGTTGTATTATATCTTCCATAAATTCCTTCAATGAATGCATCTTTTTGAGCATCGTTCATATCTTTTGTCGCTTCATTGATATCATTCATGATTTCAAGAATGTCACGCATTTTACCGGTTTGTTGGTCGTAAATGTCAACACCGGTTGTCTTTTTGATATTATCAGCATTACTTTTAGTTAAGGAAAGAATGTTTCTTAACGCTGTTCCGCCTTCCGCCGCTTTAATACCGGTATTTGCTAATAAACCGAGCGCAGTATTCATCGTTTCAAGTTCTTGATTAGACGCCGGAATCTGACCGCCGACTGCCAAAATAGCTTCACCGAGTTGACCGATACTTGTGTTCGTTCTCTGCGAAGTTTTCGCCATTTGGTTCATTAATTTATCAAGTTCTTTTTCTTCAAGTTGTAACGCCGCCATTGCGTCCGTTACCATATCTGAAGTATAAGCAATGTCAAGATTCCCTGCGGCGGCAAGTTTTAACACTTTCGGCATAGTGTTGATTGATTTCTGCGCATCATAACCGGCGAGTGCCATATAATTTAACGCTTCAGCGGCATCACTTGCAGTGTAACGAGTTGTAGCACCGGCTTTACGGGCGGCTTCTTCAAGTTGTTGTAATGTTGCCGCACCTTCGTCACCATAAATACCAAGAGTGGCTTGAACCTGCCTCATGGAGTCATCGAAATCAGCGTAAAGTTTAACAGAATCAGTAACAATTTGTTTAATTGACTGAATGGCTTCAGCCGCCATATCAATAAACATAGTTGTTATTTTACTTGTGATACCGGCGAAAACACCGGCAATTGCGCCGGCGGCGGCGGCAGAATCTTTATCTAAAATAGAAAAACTTTTACTGCTTTCTTTTTGAGTTTTCTTCATCGAATCTGAAACAGAATCACCTGTTTTCTCAAAAGAATCCTCTATATTTTCAGCAGTCTTGTTGCCTGTTTTCTCAAAAGAATTTAATTCTTTTTCCGCTTTTGAAGCGTCAACATCAACCTCAACATTGATATAACCGTCAGGTGTGGACATCTTTTAAACTTCCTTCTTTGCGTTGATTTTCTGCATATTGTTTCAATGTTTCGGCTTGTTTTTGTTTTCTCGCCTTTTTCAAATGCGGTAAATCATATTTCAATTTCGCACGTCGAATTTCAGCACGTCGTTCCATATTCTTTTCAGTGGCGGGCGGTAACGGCATTTCCCGTATCTCTATCACTTTCATTAACATGGAATCTTCGTCAATATCCTTTAAAAGCATTCTAAATTTCGACCAAGAAAGTTCTTTCATGTCGTCAATAATGTCAATGTTGAAAGACTTCAAAATCGCCGTATAAACCATTTTAAAGTCGTATCTTATATCAAAACATGGGGTCGCTTGAGAAAATGTCTTCTCGCTCGGAAATATAAATCGGTTGAGTAAAATTGTGAATAATTCCTATTGCTCATCGCAAGTCATTTCGTCAAGATAATTAAAACAGTCAAAACCGGAGTCGTCAATGTCGAGCAGATTATCTAACACGAGATAAAATCTGTCAACGTGTCTGATACGTTCTTCCGGCGGTATATCTTCTTCTTCATCAAGTGCGGAAATGACATTAAAAACTCTTTCCAAAGAAAGATTTAATGTCAAATCCCAATGTTTGAATTTAAGAACCGGATTTATTTTCGATTCTTCAAAATCAAACATTTCATTTCACACTTCCTGTTGTTTTAGCCGTTCTTCCTCTGCCTTTTGCCGGTTTCAAAGATTCGACTTTTTCAATGTATTTTTCTTGAGCAATTTCACGGAACTTTGCCAAGAAATCGGTTTGAAGATACGGAATGAGCATATCAGATAAACGCCACATATTACCGTCAGCGAAATCAATCAATGCGTCAGTGACTTCTTCACCGAACACTTTACGACATAATTCAGTCACAAGTTTCGGGAATTCTTCAGCCAATGTTGCCGCATCAAATTGTTCGTTTTCGGTTTGCATTTTGATGATTTTGTCTGCTAATGCGTAAACGTCCATACTCATGGTGTATTGGTCAACGTAATAAACATAAGTTTTGTCGCCGATTTCAATTTCCATAGGGTAAGATTTTGGTTTCTCAAATTTAAATGCCATTTGTAATCACTCTTTTTTGGTTATTCGGTTTAAGGCGTTTCAGGTAATCAAAGATGTCACTTCAGGTTCACCTTGGAAGGAAAACTCTAAATCGAAAGTTGCGAATTCAAGAGCCTCACCATTCTTGGCGATACCGTATCCTTGATTACAGATACCTGTAATTTCGAATTCTTCAGTCAAATATTTAACTTTAATCCGTCTGTCAGTGCCAGTCGCAAAGATTTTTGCGGCTTTGAAAAGAAGATTTTGACCCTCATCGTTCAAGTCACGGTCACCGGAAACGGAAACTGTAAATTTGAAACCAATCAGATAATCTCTCTGTGCGCCGTTATCGTTGTAATAAGCACGAGTCAGCGTTGTCGGGTCAAAGTTGTTGTCAATGTTCGTAACTCCCATTACAGGAGTCCAAACGGGCGTGTCAGATGTCAAATCTTCGCAAACGTAAAATTCGCTTTCGTAGTTAGGCATCAGTTTTTGCGGTTCTGCGGAATAGTCTAAAGGCATTTTATCATCCTCTTTTAATTGTGGTATGTTACTATAACAGAAAAACTCATTTGAAACATATAACTTTTTCCGTCTTCATACAAACCTATGTAGTTTGGCTCACCAATGGATTTTATTCCTTGAATGCGCCACCATTCATTAACCGAATCATCTTTCAATTCTTCGGCTAATGTTGTAAAGTAAAATCTTATTTGTTCAAGTGTTTGAATGCAATTGAAGGATTTTTCCTCAACAACCAAAAAAGAGAAAATATACTCTGTTTTGTATTGTTGAGAATCATTGTAATATTTCACTGTTGGTGAATTAGGAATAAGATTTAATGAAATTTTAGTGTAATTATCAATTCTTAAACCAATCAAATTCTTACCGCCAAGAAAGGCAGATAATTTATAGCAAACAGTTTGCTACATATTGGAAATTGTATTGCCTTGACTTGCCGGAATTATCGCCATTATTCTTCACCTTGCGTTTCTTCTTTTGTTTCTTCTTCTCCCAATGTTTCATCTTCAGGGAATACTCTGAAATATTTTGACAACCATTCGACAATTTCAACGAATCCGGGCGGAATTGTAACGCCGGAAAGAATCATTGTTTCAATGATTGATAAGAGTTCAGACACAATTAACCAAATACAAACCGCAACAGCGAGTGTATATTCGCCGAGCGGAATCGGAACGCCGTTTACTGTCAAAACGATAAGTATTTGGTCAACTATGACTGCTACAAGGAAAAAAGAAAACTGTAACAATTTTCTTGGAATTCCTGATAATAATGTAGCAACGCGAATGTCTTTTCTCGCAACTGCACCAAGAAATCCGATAATCACATCAGCACCCATTAAAATCAACATTAACCAAAGTAATGTTTGAAATGCGCCCAAAGCGAAAGTCGAAAATGTAATACAAGAACTGATGAAGATTGTTATTAATCCTGATATTGTTTCGTATTTCATTATTTTAACCTTTCTAATTCTATACCGTATTGTTTCTTTGCGAATCTCAACCATTTTGATAATTTGATTGTTCTCGCTTTCGAATACCAAAAAGGTGATGCATTAGGATTCTTTATTTTTTGGAATTTGAATCCGCCGCCGTAATATAACCTTCTTGCATATACAGAAGCCCATTGAATAACCCAATTTCTTTTTGCAGAGTCATAAAAGACATTCACTTTACGTTTCAAATGTCCGTCACGTTCCGGCGCATAATAATTGGAATCTTTATGCACTTCATTCGCTAATTTTTCACCTGTATTATATGCCGCTTTTTCTAATTTATTTGCGGTTTTTTTTGCATTAAATTTCGTTTTTCTCGCCATATCAAACCAACCCAATAATCCAATAAACAGGATTGCTGAAAGCGATTTGTGGTTCAATTGAAATTATTTTAAATGAATATGTTCCGTCATAATAACTGAATTCGATTATGTCATCAGTGTCGAAAATAACATCACCGGGTTGTGAAAATGTAGAATCAAAAAACAATAATGCGTTAACTAAAACTTCATTACCGTCTTTATCTCTTGTTATGTTTCTTTGGAATTCGATTCTTATGTTTTCCAAAAAGAATTCTTGATAAACAATTTCATTTTCATCATCTTTACCAATCGCTTTTTTCAAAACGGCTGACATACCGAGTAATTCTTCAAGAATAGGTTCGACATCATCAATCATGTTAACACCGTGACCCTGCGTAAAGCAATCCTGTTTGCGATAAGTATTTGACTGACTGTTCACACAATCTTGCGTTATCTAAAGATGCCGCAGTCTGACTGTTACCTGAACCTTCGTATTCGTATCTGAATTTGTTCAAAGTCACGGAACTCATTTTACCTTTTGATAAAACTTTAAGACCACCATTCATAACAAAATACTCAATTTGAGCCATCATTGATTTTTGAACCAAATATTTCATTCTGCTCGGCAAATTATAAAATCCGCCAAACTTAACATCAATGCGGCAAAAAGTCTTCAAGTTAATTAAATCTTGAGAACGAGATTGTAAGATTTTGAACAAATCTTCATCAGTTATTTTGTAGGTTGTCCAAGAATTATAATCTTCCATAGACACCCATTCGGTGTAATCAATAGACATTTAAGTCACCGCCGTTGAAAAATAGAGAAGTGGTGGAAAGGAAAGTTGAAAACCACCACTTCATCAACTTAATCGTCAGGTGCGTAGAAGGTATCCAATGCGGAAACCAATTCGTAATCTTTTGCGATGTAGTCGTTCAAAGTCGCTTTGTATGTCAAACCGATACTGCGTTCAATCGTCTGACCGGTTTTTTTGACAACAATCCAATAAAGTTTACCGTCAACCAAGTCAGCGACATCAGTATAAACTGGTTTTTCGCCGTTTACAATTGCGGAAATTTGGTCAGGGAGTCCATTAACAGCCATGATTACACCACCTTGATATTACGGAAAGCACCGATTGAGCGAGTGTCTTTAACACAAAGCGCGGCAACCATTTCAACTTCACCACGCTTCAATGCGAGAGGGGAATTCCAATCAGGAAGGAAAATGTCAACAGGGCTTGTTCCGGCAGGGGAAACAGCGTGAACACCGTCAAGACCAAGTCTGACGAAGTATGCGGAAGTTGTTCCGTCACTTGCGGTTTCGATAATCGGGTCATTCGTTCCGGGTTTGTTACCCATTTCAAGAATACCGATACCTGCATAGTTCATGATGTTTGTTCCGAGAGCGGTCTTTGTCATCGTGAATCCAGTCAATTCGTCAGCAACAGATTGGAAAGTTGCGAAAAGGTCACGGTTAACGAGCATGAATGTGGGTGGTGCATTCAAAGGTTTCAAAGACTGACGAAGGTCAAACATGAACTGTTTGGCGTTGGTTGCGATTGCTGTCGCAGTAGAAATGTCAACAGCAGAGTCAGGGATGTATTCGGTAGATGTGCCGGTAACGATTTTGTCAATACCGGTGAATTGTGTAGGGTCAGCTTCAGCGTCACCGTTGATTACCATGTCAGAGAAAAGCGCACGAGTAGATTTGATTTTCTGCTGTGCTTGCCATTCAAACATAGAAGCGATAACTTCACGTTCATTGTTCTGAAGAACACGGTCAATTTCAAAAGCACCACCAAATTGTTTCAAGTCAACAGTAACTCTCTTGACTTTTGCTTCTTGAGGTGCGTATTCCGTATTCAATGCACGAGTCTGTGCGGTTGCGTATTCAATCACACGACCGTAAGAATAAGAAAGGGATTGACCCATTCCGGCGGCTTTAACTGTATTGTCGAACGGTAAATATTCCAAAAAAGGGTCGGTGACGAATTCGTCAATAACCCACGGAGTCAAAACATTGTCAGACAATTCTTTTGCTTCGAGTAAAGTAACAGGCATATTTTATCACTTTGAATTTTCTTCCATTTTAAGCAATATGGCGTCAGCCAAGCTTTTAGGTTTCATGTTTGTGGGCGCATTGCCCATATATTTCCCACCGTTACCTTTTGCCGGCACTTTTGCAAGTCCGTTATCCGTCAAAATCTTTTCAACGGCTTTTTCCAAAGAAAGTTCAGGGTGGTCTTTCTGAATCGTAGGAAGTTCAGAACCGACAAATTTCAAATGCTTGTCGTCAACACCAAGTGATTTGAGCTGATTATTCAATGCTTCAGATTTAAACTGCTGACGTTCTTTTTCAAGTTCAAGTTTTGCAGTTTTCAATTCTTCAAGCAATTTTTCTTGCTCAATACGCAGACTGTCAAATTTATCGTCGCCGGTTTTAGGTTCGGGCGGCTGTTTCAATTTTTCCAAAACTGAAGGGTCAAAATCTTTCGGAATCTTTTTCCATAAATTAGCATTAAAATCTTCAGGAACATCTTTCAACTTTGTTTTAAGTTCTTTGATTTCTAAATCTTTTGCTTCTTTTACTTTATTGATTCTCGACTGAATTGCCGCATCAATTATTTTCTGCTGTTCGGGAGTGAATTCTTTTAAGTTTTCACCCTCGACCCCTTGTTCGGCAGGGTTATCCGTCATATTATAATCAACTCCTTAATTGTATTTAAATTTAACCGATTATGCGTAAATTTTTTCATTTTCGTAATGTCTTGTTCGACCCGTTTCGGAAATGAAGTCACGCATCTTTGATTGTATAGATTTTAATTTTTGTTCTTCTTTACCTGCATCAAAACCGGCTGACTTTAAAGTTAATATCTCACGTTTCGTTGTTCTGATATTTCGTTCTAAAGTTCGTTGGGTTTGTGATTCTATATAGAGTTTATCATTCATATCTTTGTCGTATGGGAAATATGTTTGTTCACTCACACCTTCAATGAATGGATAAATTACATGAGTGCAATTGATTCCAAGAAGACCGTCAGGTTGACCGTAAGAGGAGTCAGTTTCGAAAGAAGGATACTTTGCGGTTCGTTGCCCTCTTGTATAAATCTTTCCTTGATACGGCGCACAATTCGGTCTTGCACCACCGTGTGAAGAAACCTCTAATAACTCAACACCCCATTCATTCATTTTGGCGAATTGTGTTTGAGCCATTGTTTGAGTCAACCTTGTATTGACAGACCGTTTAATCGCAGAGTCAATTTGCATGGTTTGAAACTTGCCATTTTTGGCGTATGTGACGGTTTTAATGTTTTGACGACCAAATTCCTTAACAGAATCTCGCAACGCTTCATACGGCGTTTTTGTCGATAATTCAACTTCTACGGCTGTTCGGTTTATGATGTCCAAAAAAGATTGTTGAGCGGATTCAAGTGCTGAAATTCTTGTCAGATTTTTATCCAATTTAAAATCTTCAATTTGAACGTCAATAATCCGTTTTAACGCCATTTCGTCACCACGGCGAACAGAATTGTTAAGAAGTTTAATGTCTTTTTTAACGATTTCGTTTTGAAGCGTTTCCATTTCTTTCCTTAAAGAATTATCAATCGCTTTATCATGTTTTCTGAAAATATCGTTATTTAATTCAGTAACTTGACGCATTTCAATTAACCGGTCAAGTTTCCACTGTTCAGTATATGTGAAAGATTCGTCAACTGTAAAACGAGAGGCGACATTGCGAAGAATATCATATTCAATATCCAAATAAACTCCGTAAATGGAATCTTTAATCACAATGCCGTCGAAATCATAATCCATTAAAATCTATCCAATCCGAGTCTTTCTTCAAGCGATTGACCGTAATCTGCCGGAATAATTTCAGCAATTTCTTCGTCAGTATAACCGTAAACTTCTTTGTAATAAGATTGTGGTGTTCTGATTCTTGAAGTCACTTCTTGCATCATTTGATTTCTTTTGGCAGTCTTATCTTCAATGATTGAATCGTCAAATAAAATTTGGAATTCATCTTCGTTGAAAATCCAACCTTTCAAATCAAAAATAGCATTAACGATTGTTCTGATAACTTGTTCGATAATGATTTCATCCTTTTTGATTGCACGGAAAAGTTCGGATTTTTCGCTGATGACTTCTGTTGCTGTCTTTAAACCAGAATTGCCTTCAAAACTGAAATAACCAAGACCAAGACCGCATTTAATAGAAATCATATTTAAAACATCATTCATCGCAAGTTTATGCGCTTCTGAACGAATTTCCATATTAATTTCTTCCAAGAAAGGTTTATCAGGATTCTTAAAATCAACACGCAAATAAGCGGATTCAAACGGGTCAAAGTTTGGAACTTCGCCGCCGGTCATTGAAGGTTTAGACGCTTCGGCGGAATAAATGATTCTTTTTCTTCCAAGAACGAATTCGTTAATGTAAGAATCATAAATCGTATCCAATCCTCTAATGTCGTAAATGCTGTTTGCGAAACACGGAATACCAAGAGGAATGTCAGGGCGAAGGTTGTTAACGCTATTCGGGGAAAGAATGGCGAATCTTTTAACTGAAGAACCAGTATCGACTTCAGGTAACTGTTCGAAACGACCAACATCGAGCAACATTAATTCGCCGGAAGAAGTCTTTTTAAGATAAGCGTTCTTGATAACGTAATTTCCGATTTCGTTTAAGAAATGACCTTCAAGACGAATGATTTCTTCAGAACCTTGATGAAATGTTGTAAAGAAAACACATTGGTCAACTTCGCCGTTGACGGCGGAAATTGGAAACGTGCCGACTGCCGGAACGTAGTTAATGATAATTTCATCATCGTCTGTTTTATCAACAACGATTGAGAAATAACCGTGCGCGTGTGCCTGTTCAACACCTTGATTCATTCGCACCCAAAAATTGTTTTTGTAAAGTAAATTGTCAAATTCAACACGGTATTTTTCAGGAACGGTAATTTCAACTTTTTCGTTCATTTCCAAGTCCGCTTTTGACGAACAAATAAGTTTCACAATACCGGTTCTTGACATTCTGTGAAGAACGTATCTGTCGCCGTTCCAAACCCATTTCTTATGGAAATCGGTATCGTTCATATACCATGCGTTGAATTCTTTCAAATCGGCAAACCAAGAAGAATCTAAAAGAGATTCAACTCCGAATGCCTTCTGTATAATTTTATCCGAATATGTGTTCATTTAAACGCCTCAATTCACGTTCATTTTTAAATGTTTGATTATCATAATTTTGCGGTTTCTTGAGTAAAGTAACAATCTCATACATATACGGTTCAAATGCGTATTCGAAAGCGTCTAAAATGTCAATGTTTGATGTGAAATTGTCAAGTCGTTCCGCCGGACTGACATTTGATTTCCAAACTGCTTCTTCTAAACCTTGAATGAAAACAGTGCATTTATTACTGATTTTAATTCTGTCAGTCGGGAATAAAGCGTTTGTCGCCATGATTCTGTCAATGATTGGATACTTTAAACTGTTATAAATAGCAATATATATTCCTTTACTTCTTAAATATGTTTCCAAACCTCTTTTTAACATCTGTTGCGCCGCATCAAAATAAATCGCTCTTGGTTTAATTCCTCTGTAATTTTGACGAATGATATACTCATAAACTTGTTGATAAAAATCGTCAGGATTAGTCAACACGTTACCTTTAATGAATTTTTCATCTAACACAACAACGCCGGCGTATTCTTTTTCAAAACCGACAGTAACGAATGCTGAACCGGATTCTGTTTCACCAACGTCAATTCCGATTGTGCAGAAATTCAAATTTTCAAAATCGTAATCCTTTAAATCAATAACGTAATCCTTTTTATGGTCAGCGAAGAATCTGTAAATCGCACCTTCAGCGACAACCCATTTCCCGTTAATATAACGCTCAAAAAAGACACCTGTGTATTCTTTCTAAAGGTTTTCAATGTAACCGTTAGGTAAGAAGATAGCGTTATCGCAAATGTGGAAATGTTCAACCACCATGTCAAGGTTATCTTCTTCGATTCTGTCAATCCAATTCTTTTTCAAATAATTGTTTGGGTCTTCAGGGTTACCTGTGATAAACATCATACTGCCGTCAATTCTCATTCTTGACAACATCATGTTGAAAAAACTTTCAGGATAAAGAGGGCATTCGTCACCGTAAACAGAGTCAATTGTTAAACCTTGAATCTTTGTTCTCGCACGTTCGTTGTCAGCACCTTCTAACCAAACGTGTCTATCAAAAAGAAGCATTCTTTTGGCTGATATTGAATACTGAACATTATCAGCACCGAAAATATCAACCAAAAGAACTAAACAGTTTCTTTCCAAAGAAGTTAATGTTTTTCCAACCATTAAATGAACATTTTCAATCGGGCGGCTCATAACCCATAACGCCCAAAGAATAAGCGTGATGTATGTCTTGCCGGAACTAACCGAACCTTCAAAAAGGTTGATTCTTTTAAATTCCCAATTTTTAAACTTATCAAATGTTTCCAATTGACGGTCGGAAAACATTGGTTTATCTTCTTCAGTCATCTGTAATCGGTTTTATTTTTTTTGCAATATAGAGGAAAGGAGTGTCGCAAACGGCGATTAACACCTTTAAAATGTAACTTGTGATAGTTAATTGGATAATGATAATCGGGTCGTATAAACCGGTGAATGCGATAACGCCGAAAATAATCGTATCAAGCATTTGAGCAATCATCGTAGAACCGTTATTACGCACCCATAACCATTTATCATCCGGTAACACTTTACGGATTAAATTATACAGTTGCGCATCAACCAAATTAGCCGTCAAATAAGCCACCATTGAAGCAATCGCTAATCCGATACCGTGTGTTGTGCCGGTAACTAAAACTTTCAATTCATTCTAAGATTCGTTCATTGTCATCACTTCTTGGTTGAGGTTCGGGTAACTGCGGTTGTTCAGGTTGAGGTTCAGGTTTTGATTCTTCAGGTTTCTTTTCACAATCTGTAAAGTCGGCGTCAACCGCTTTCTTTTTCTGCCGTTTACGTTTCTCTGCACCTTCTGTTGCCCATTCTTGCATAATCTGTTCCATTTTTGAAACATCACGTTTCTTGACAGGTTCAGGGTGTAAACTCCAACTGCTTGGAGCTTTATTAGTAAGGTAAAATTTAATTAAATCGTTTTCAGCCTTCAAAGGTTTCTTATGCAATTTTCTTGTAACAACTCTGCCAACAACATTATCATGTTCGTCAAAAATAGTTCGTTCAGTTATGATTTCTTCAGTAAAAGTGTCAGGTTTATTTAAAATCGCTTTAATTAACTTTGCTTCCGCAACAGCAACATAATCTACTTCGGTTAGATAGTATGCACTATGGATTTTATCATAACCTAACCACTCCTTAAACTCTTTTTGCGAAATTTTAATCTTTTCTGAAACTTCTTTAATCGTCATTCCGGCTCTGCCGAAACTCATTAATATTTCAAGACCCGTTTCCGAAAGCCAAAATTCCAAAATTTTCGGCAAATTCGACATTGTTCACCATATCATTTAGAATTAAATATGATGATAAAAAGAGATTAAATGTTAAATACCTTATTGTTTTTTTCCAAAAAAAAGAATAAAATTAAAAGAAAAGATTGATTTTACTCAATCTTAACTCTCAAATGGAACCCTTCGTCAACCTGAATTTCGTTGTTTTCAGAATCAACAAAATTCCAAGAACCGAGCATTTGACCGGGTTCAATTTCAGGAATGAGGTAACCTTTTTCAACGAAATGCTCACGTCTTTCAGATAAACGCGTAAAGTGCGTGAAATTGCACCCCGTTTCGCCGTCTTTGTTGATTTTGATTTCTTTCAATTCTCTTGTAATGTCATCTTCAGTTTTCAAAGCGTTGAAAGTAACTTTCTTACCTTCCTTCATTGCTTCATTGAGTTCCATAACGACATCGGCGCAAGCCCATCTGAATTCGCCGTAGTTGCGCGGTGCGTTTGAGTCGTCATACATTAACTCCTCTTTACCAGAACAGTCAAAGTATTCATCACCTTCAATGTGCAGGTAAACGGTTTGGTAATCTTTCATGTTTCTGATGACTTCTTCCTCGCCGTCTTCAAGACAGGTGAAATTCCAACCGAATAACTTTTTACCCATGTCAAATTCATCACCTTTCAAAAGTTTAAGGTTGTCAATTTCTTCAAACAATGATTTTAACATCATTTCTTCCATGAATCCGATTTCAATGACGAAATCTTCTTCTTTCTCAACATTTGTAATCGGGAAAACTTTGTCGCCGAACGCTTCAAATTCTGAACCAACAGTAACATATTTTCCGGCTGTTAATGCTTCGGTAATTTTAGTAATCAATTCTTCGTTAACAAAAGCGACTCTGCCGCCAAATTTATATTCGTGCATTTTTAATCACTCCATATCATAAACCAAATTATTTCGATTTATGTTACAATTACATAAAGTTTTAATTGTATAAATAGGTTTGGATTATGTCGCTAATTGTTTAATTATTTCCATAATCATTCTTTCTGACAATTTTCTCATTTCCGGTAAGATTGAAATATTTTCCATGATTTCTTTATCCGGAACGCCCTCATTGTCTTGTTTCTTTATTTCGTTCACGATTGAGTCAGGTATAATGAAAGCGGAATGTTCGGTTGATTTGTAACCAATAAAATCGCCTTGAATGAGCTCCACGCCGGCATTTTCAGCCCACGTAAATGTTGACGGTTGCAATGTTTTGAAATACGAACTGGGAACTTGAATCACTTTCACCCAATCGGCATATTTTTGAATATTCAAACAATCTGTTAAAGAAGGTCTGAAAGAACAGTGAATAATTGTATCAGTTGCGTTCAAATCATGAATGTCCGCTTTACCTCTTAATATTTTAATGTGCATTTAACCACTCCTCTTTTCCAAAAAAGAATTAAAGAGGGAAATTAATCCTCTTAATATCCTTCGGTGTTTCTCCGCCAGTTTCGGTGTAAACTGTTTCGTTTTCAGTTCGCTTTTCGACTTTGACAACAGCCGGTTCGATGACTGTTTCATTGAACGCTTTGACCCAATGTGTGCCGTCATCAAGAGTTCCAACTTGCACGTTTGCGAATTTTGCCCTCTTGACATCTTGCAACGCTTTGATGAGTTCTTCGATTGTTTCAATATCCGTTACTGTTTGTGTTTGTGTTTGTGTTACCATTTAAATCACTCCTTGTATGTAAATTACTTGTAATTAATTTTTCCGACAGAAGCCCACGCTTTGCCCTCAAACATCGTTTCGTTCAGCTCTCTCATGAGAGAAAATGCTGTCTTTCTGTCCGCATATAGGGCGCCACTGTTCAGGCGAGTGAACTTCTCGCCGTCCCACCTTTCGGAATTTCCGTAAGAAGGGACGTAGATGTAGAACATGGTTTTAGCGAAGCGGGCTTCCTTTCCACATTCTGCACATGTGTAATCAATTCTGAATTCGGGTGTATAGAACACCCGACATTCATGTTCATGCTCACACATTTTTAATTCCTTACGAACGCCTTCACGGCTTCTACAAAACCGTTTCCCCCTCTAATGACGTGAGCGGGGTCGGTTGCAGGGCTTATAAAGTCTTTTCTGTCGGGGAAATTTTCCCTGACCATTCCTGATACGATGAAAAACACGCCGTCTTCCCGTGCAGGGAGAACAGTGTTCTCTTTATCAGCTACGATTCTGACGGATTTGAATCCGTCTATGGATTCTGCAATTTCCGTCTTCGTTTGAATCCGAATACTTCCTTCAGATTCGAAAACGGTATCATGTCCGTCTTCATGACGGAAAACGATGCTGTGCGGTGTGAAATTTCTAATTTTCATTTAAATCCCCTCGAAAATTTGGTTTTCTTTCTTAGTTCGCACGCTTCCGATTGCGTGCTGTTTCCAGTGGTTGATTCCCTTGAATTTATTGGTTCTTTGCATAACATTTATTTTTCTCATTTCCATTTTGATTACCTCTTTCTTATATCCTTTGTTGTCTGTTTTGTAGCTTTAAAACTACAATTACAATAAGGGTTTAATACTATATATAGTTTTTGATTGAAACAATTAATCAATAATTTCAAGAAAATTTTTGTCAGCAATCATTCTTCTTTTTCCTATCTAAATCAATAAAGCGGGGTTATAACTTCGATGATAAATATTTTTCAAATTCTTCAGCATCGGTTTTTGTTGCTCTCGTGTCAGTGATGGCACGGCAAATCGGTTCCCCGTCAAAATAAATAATCGTTTCTTTATCACACATTCTTGATTCGAGTAAACGTGTTCTGACGGACAACATTAAAAACCACCTTCTTCGTATCTTTTCTTCCTTTCTTCTATCCATTCTTTGCGGTCGGAAATGATTCCTTTAATCGCCTTTGAAATTTGTTCCGGCGTGAAATGAATTGTTGCTGTTTGATTGGCAACCCATTCTTCAACAACACCGTCAATTTCATCGTCAGCCAATGCGTCAATGTCCGGAAAAGCGTCCATGACAAGATAAGAGAGTTCTGCCAAATCACCGATTGTTGCCATTTCAACTTCACTCCTGAAATTCTTGACAAAGACCGCAATCGTTACATTTGCCGGATTTTGAGCATTCGCACAAATCGTCAATGTAGAAATCGCAAGCGTTTGAAATCGTTGTTAAGTTTGTTTTGATAATTGTTTCTGTCATATTAAATCACTCCATTGTAGCATTATAATACTACAATTACAATAAGGGTTTAATAGTATAAATAGTTTTTGATTGAAATTAAACAATTCTATTATTCACCCAATATTCCCATTCCTCACGTGTGAAATCGGAATATTCAAAATAGCAGAATTCGTTGCCGGTATTATATATACGTATAGTCTTTAATAGTATAAATAGTTTATGGTTAACCTGCTATATGTTTGTTGGTGTTTTTGACCCTTTTGATATAGACCATTTGGTTAGAAAACATGGTTCGAATTTTCCCGATTTTCCGACTTCCAAAAAGAATGACACTATCACTTTAGGAGTGGCTTTGAAACCTGCACGTTTTGTTCCGGCAAAGTTTCCGCCGGTCACCAAGAAAGCGGTGAAAATGTCTTGAATGAAAATGTTTGGTTAACCAAAATTAATAAAGTAAAATTGAATAAAAATTTTTAGACAGCGCAGTGGAAATTGTTAATGAAGAATTGTTCTTTCTATAAGATTTACTTTTATAAAAATGTATCTAAACAATTATTTTGAAATGACATATAAGAATATAAGGAATTTCACACCCGGCGCCGATGTCGAAAATGAAAATTCTAATTGTCATTCCTTGTAAATTTAAATTAAAATTGTTTTAGACTACACCGTTACTGATAACGATTCGGTTTACTATTAACGGAAATTACAGTCAAAACCTATTAATCCTACTACATATAAGAATATAAGAATTTATAAGGAAATTTCCGGTATCAAGCGCTTAATCAACCACGTTATTATATTCTTATATGGTTCAAACTTTTTCTATACAAAA
>Ga0265295_1002026_pt1 | contig 33609 bp, 22 predicted proteins | sample Munlansysbiofilm_FD_192503 | JGI IMG/M metagenome (GOLD analysis project Ga0265295, IMG submission 192503) | Leachate microbial communities from a municipal landfill in Southern Ontario, Canada - Methane capture system biofilm | ecosystem: Engineered > Solid waste > Landfill > Unclassified ... | reverse complement strand
CATGGGGCAGTTCCCCTGAGCGGTGTGCGGCCATGGCATCCGCAAGTTCGGGCTGGGCGCACCACACAAGGCCGCCATAGCCGCAGCAGGCTGTGGACGCTCCGGTGAGGCGCGGCTCTTCAACACGCGCTCCCGCTCTTTGGGCCAGACTGCGCACCGCCGCGAGCCACGCTTTGTCGTGCCGCGCCGTGCAGGGATCCTGAATGGAAAAAACCTCGGGCAGGCCAGAGCCGCAGCCTCCGGCCATGGCCGGATCGCCGGAAGACGCCGCCCTTCCACCAGACTGCGGGAGCGAGGACGGCAGCGGCCCCTCAGGCAGGCCCATCTGATCCATAACCTCCCAAAGCGACAGGGCTTGCGCCTCGGGCAGGGATTCGCGCAGAGCGGCAAGACAGGACGAACAGGCCGCCATTATGCGCGGTTTGCCGAGGCTTTCCCACGTCTGCCGCAGTTTTGCGGTATGCTCGGCAAAAAGGCTGGCCCGTCCGGCCCACCGGGCCGGAATGCCGCAACAGGAGAGCATGAGGGCCACGCCGGGTTCGGGGCTTGCTGCCATGCGTTCGCGCAGCAGGGCGTACACCTGGGCCACCTGCTCCCCGCGTGAAGCCGCAAGCTGGCAGCCGGGGAAAAACAGCCATGACGGATCACGGCCAGAAGGCAGTGAAGTGTCGGGCAACACAAGGGCGCATTCCGGGCCGGAGGCGCTTTCCATATCCTCCAGGGCAAATTCGTGGGCGGTGGGGGGCATATAGCCTCTCTCCACCATATCCTCACGCGCGGAGAGGCAAAGCTCGGCCATGGAAAAATTTTCGGGGCAAAGCTCTTCACACTGGCCGCACAGGGCGCAGCCGTTGATCAGGGCATTGGCAGTATGCAGGCCCTTGACGATGGAGGCGTTGTTGTGAACCTGCCGCGCATAAACGCGCGGATAGCCTTTGTATTTTTGCAGATAGACGCATTCGCGCACGCAGATCATGCATTCGCACTGCAGGCAGCGGGCAGCTTCCGCCACGGCCTCGTCGGCAGTATACACGACGGCGGCAGGCTCCACACGCGGTACGGGCGCAATGCCGCGCAGATCCGTGTGCAATGCGCCCTGCTCCTTGTTGCGTGCGGCGGTAAGGGACACGCCACTGGTCAGGCGTTCCAGCGTCTGGGCGGCGCGGCGTCCCTGTCCGGCCTGGCGCGACGATGAGGCAAAACTGTGCCCCGTGGGCGTCACGCTGGGCCAGCCAGCACAGCAGACAGTGTCACGCCAGTGCAGGGTTTCCTCGTCCATATCCGCAGCGTCAGGAGCCAGAGCCGGGGCCGCGCCCGCATCCACAAGCACGCCCGCGTATTCCGCAACCGCCTTGTCCAGCAGGGCCTGATCCAGATCGGCAGCAACAAACTGCACCTTCTGGCGCACCAGAAGTTCCATATCTTCGGCCAGAAAATCCTTGGCAAAGGCCCCGTCGCCCTCGTTGCGCAGTTGCGGATAGGCCTCAAGCACTGCCTGGCCGGGCGTTCCGGCATGGTATACCGTTACGGGATACGCCTTGCGCGAAAGATCCCAGGCAGCCGCGAGGCCAGCCAGACCCGCCCCAAGGATGGCTATGCTGAAGCGTTTGGGCGGCAGGGGCAATGGGCGGCCCTGTGGGCCGACCGCCAGCATGCAGGCAAGCTCAAGGCCGTGCATGGCGATGCTGCCGCCAAGGTCGCGCCGCAGACAGACATTTTCACACGGGGCGTCACAAAGGCGCGCCATGGTACCGGGCAACGGCAGATGGCGCTCCACAAGCTTACGGGCCTCGCCGGGCTTGCCCTCGGCCATACGCGCCATGAAGGTGCGTACGTCCAGATCGAAAGGACAGGCTTCGCGGCAGCGCGGGGGGCTTTCCTGTGTACAGCGGGCTTCAATCTCGTGCAGACGCTTTTGATCCATCATGGCGTAAACTCACTGCAAAACCGGCTAGTGTGAAATAAGGGCAACAAGAGCTTTCGCAATCCAGGCTGCGCGCCGTGGCTGCAAGCCCTGGCATGTTCCCTGCCGCAAAAAGGTAGCGGGATTTTCGGGGGAGCCCCCGAAAACCCCGCTCAAACGTATGGACAATACGCCACAAGAGTCTGTACCCCTGCGCGCCAGACAAACCAGTGATCTTTGCGGGTGAGGGCCCGGAAGGAGGGATACAGCGGGTATGGCGCTGCCAGACGCTGCGGCCCTCCTCCCGGATTTTTCCTTTGTTACAACCTTACCCTACTTGGGCATGGCCTCCAAGACCTTTTCAGGACGTGCGGGCAAATGCCGGATGCGCGCGCCGCAGGCATTGTAGATGCCGTTGATGATGGCCGCATGCGGGGCGGTGAGGGGCATTTCGCCCACACCGGATGCGCCGAAGGGGCCGTCCTTGCGGTGGGTCTGCACATACACGATTTCCATATCGTCGGGGATCATCTTGATGCTGGGAACGCCCGAACCGCCCATGGTGCTGTGCTTCTTGAGGTCTTCGTAATCTTCGGTAAGAGCAAGACCAACGCCCTGGGCGAGGCCGCCGTAGATCTGACCGTCAACCACAAGCTTGTTGCAGAGGGTGCCGATGTCGGCCACGCAGACGATCTTTTCAACGGTAGCTTTGCCGGTGGCCACTTCAACAGCCACTTCGGACAGGAACAGACCGTACATGTAGCAGGCGAAAGGCGAACCCTGGCCCTTGCCGTCGCAGTCCTTGGCGGGGGCGCTCCACTTGCCGTCATAGTGCAGCGGGCGGCCTTCGGCCTTCATTTCTTCAGGAGTAAAGAAGCCGCCGCCGGGCTTGCGCATGCCTTCAATGAGCATTTCGCAGGCCACGCGGATGGCGTTGCCCGTGACCACCTGTGAACGCGAACCGCCCGCAGGACCGGAGTTGGGGGTCTTGCTGGTGTCGTTCATGAGCAGGTGAATGTTTTCAGGGGCGATCTTCAGGGGACGCAGAGCTTCGTGGGCCGTGCCCAGCGAACCGGCGTCAGCGCCCTGGCCGTGGTCTTCCCAGGAGTTGCCCACGGTCACGCTGCCGTCCATATTGAGTTCAACCCAGGCTTCGGAGGTGTCCGGCCCGTCAAGGCCAGCGCCGTACACGCCAAGGGCGATGCCCACGCCGCGCTTGACTTCGGCGGTGGAACGCTCCTTCACGCGCTTTTTGGATTCTTCATAGTAGGGGCGCATTTTATCGAACATTTCAGGCAGGCTCATGACTTCAGGAACCTGGCCAGAGGGCGTGGTGTCGCCTTCCTTATAGCAGTTCAGGGCGCGCAGTTCGAAGGGATCCATGCCGAGCTTTTCAGCCAGTTCGTCCATGAGCACTTCAGAGGGGAATTCCGATTCCGGCGCGCCGTAACCACGGAAAGCCGCGCCCCAGCAGTGGTTGGTGGCAACGGTGCGGCCCTGGCCGCGAATGTTGGCAATGCCGTAACCAGCGCCGATGTACTGCGCACCGCGCAGGGTGAGCAGGTCGCCGAATTCGGAATAGGGGCCGTGGTCAACGCTCCAGTCCGTATCCATGGCGAGAATCTTGCCCTGCTTGGTGGCCGCGTAACGCAGCGTGGTCCAGAAAGGCGAACGCTTGCCGGTGTAGTTCTGCTGCTGCTCATAGTTGTAGCGCAGGTGGCAGGGACGACCGGTGGCCATGACGGCCACGCCGATGAGCGCTTCCATGGTGGGGCTGAACTTGTAGCCGAAGGTGCCGCCCGCGGTGTTTTGCACCAGCACGAGATCCTTGGGGAATTCCAGGCCCAGACCGGGAGCGATCATGAGCGCGTGCAGGTGAAGACCGATGGACTTGGAGTGGATGACCACCTGGCCCTGCTCGTTGATGTAGCCGTAACCCACGTCGGGTTCGATGGGCAGGTGCGGCTGGCGCTGGGTGTAGTAGCTGCCCTCGATCACCACGTTATTGGGATCGTTGAAGAAGGGAGCCGTATCTTCGCCCTTTTCTTCAAACTGGTCATAATAGACGTTGGGGGTGCCGGGGTGGATTTCAATGGCGTCAGGGGCCATGGCTTCGGGAGCGCTCATGTATTCGGGCAGCAGCTCCAGGTCAAACTTGACCTTTTCAGCGGCGGCGCGCGCATTGGCTTCGGAGTCGGCACAAACGATGGCCAGGGCATCGCCGTACTGGAAGATCTTCTGGTCGTTAAGGATGGGACGTTCCCAACCGTCACCCTTGTTGGTGGGGAAGGTGATAAGGCCCGTGATGCGGTTTTTGCCCTTCACGTCCTTGTGGGTCAGCACCTTGACCACGCCGGGCATCTTTTCGGCCTCGGCGGTGTCGATGCCCTTGATGAGGGCATGGGAAACCTTGGCCTGGGCCAGGGCCAGATGCAGGGTGTCTTCAGGCATGCGCACGGCAGCGTCCGCGCCGAATTCGGCCACGCCCGTGACCTTGGCCACAGCGCTGGGACGGGGAATGGTGGTGCCCCAGATGCGGCCGTCGGCAGGCATCTTGAAGCTGATTTCTTCAACGGTTTTTTCGCCGCGCATGATGGCGGCCGCGTCCATGACGGCGTCCACCAGGGGCTTGTAGCCCGTACAACGGCAGATATTGTGGTTCTTCTGGAACCAGTCGCGCACGTCTTCACGGCTGGGCTTGATGTTCTCGTCCAGCAAAGCCTTGGCCGACACGATGAAACCGGGGGTGCAAAAACCGCACTGCGCCGCGCCGTGCTGAATCCAGGCGTGCTGCAGGGGATGCAGGTTGGCGGGCGTACCGACACCTTCAAGAGTGGTTATGGCTGCATTGTCAGCCACGCGGCTCATCTTGATGATGCAGGCGCGCGACACCTTGCCGTCAACGATGACGGTACAAGCGCCGCACTGCCCTTTGCCGCAGCCAACCTTGACGCTGGTGAGCTGCAACTGGCTGCGCAGCACGTCCACCAGAGTATCATTGGGGCTGACCAGCAAACGCCGGGGAATGCCGTTCACTACAAGAGTTTTTGGTTCCATGCGCGACTCCTTTATTAATAAATGCCTGTGTATATGCCGACGCGGGATATCCGCGCTCAGGGCCGTGACTGACCGGCGAGTACGCCGTGCTGCTCATCCAGAAACAGCATGATATTTTGACCGTGATACCGTTGCGCCCGCGCCTCTATTTGCCAAAAGGGCACATGGGGTACGTGCACTCAGGGCAACCAGAGCAAAAACCGCCGTGCCCCATGGCCGCCACATCTTCGGGCGTGACCTTGATGCCGGCCAACAGGCGCGGCACCACCAGGTCGAAAATACTGGCCTTGTGGTACATGACGCAGCCCGGCAGCCCCAGAACGGGCACAGGGCCGCGCGGCCCGGTTGCATAGGCCAGAAGAAACATGGCCCCCGGATATACCGGCGCGCCGTAACTGAGCACTTCCGCCCCGGAAGCGCGGATGGCCGTGGGCGTGCGGTCGTCCGGGTCAACGGACATGCCGCCCGTGACCACGATCATGTCCGCGCCCTGATGCAAAAAATCCACAATGGCGGATGCCGTCATGGACACCTCATCACTGGTGAGGGTCTGCCCCATGACAGTGCTGCCCAGTTTGGCGAACTTTTTTTGCAGCACTGGCCCAAAGGCGTCCTGAATGCGGCCGTAGTACACTTCACTGCCAGTGGTCACCACGCCCACTTTGGCGTGCGCAAGAGGCAGCACCTCCATGACGGGGCCGCTGATGATGGACTCCATGCGACGGAGCTTTTCGTCTTCAATCATGAGCGGCACCACGCGCGTGCCTGCCACAGCCCGCCCCTTGGCCACAAACTGCATGCTGTGCAGCGTGGCTATGGTAATTTCGCCCAGGCTGTTGATTTTGGTCAGCGCGGGCACATCAATACGCAACAGGCCGTCACATGCGGCAGAGAGATTGATGCGCCCTTCCTTGGGTTCCCCGGCCACAAGATTTTTGCCCGCCGTGGCGGCCACAATGCGGGCGGCGGCGTCATTTTCATGAACCATGCCGGGGAGCGGTTCGAAAACATAAAGATGCTCCTTGCCTACTTCGAGCAGCACCTTGATATCTTCGGGCCGTACCACATGGCCTTTGCTGAAGACCGGCCCCTTGCTCTCACCGGGCACAATCCGCGTTATATCGTGACAAAGAACACTGCCCACTGCGTCATGAACGTGAATGGTTTTCATGCAAGGTTTTGCCATGAATACTCCTGAATGGTGCTTGATCTGATGCACAGATTAGGCAGATAATACCACCCTCACAACAAAATGCAAAATAAAATTCAGGATTTATAAAGTGTGGACACAATAAGCAACTGGTATCTTATGTGTTACTTTTTTATTTTCCCTGTTTTAGCAAAAAGCGTGACTATTAAACCTTAGTTAAAAGGTATAGTACCCTGCGGGAATTGACAGAGCCCGCATTCTCTGCGACAGGGAGTGGAAGAAAATGATCCGAAATCACGTCAGATGATCATGGCGCAGCGACTCGCCGCCGCCAGGAGTCCGCATGAACACAAACCTCGGTACGTTACGCACTCAGCGCTTTCACCAGCTGGCCACCCTGGCTGCCGCACTTTTTCTCACCCTGCCCCTGGCCGCCTGCGGCTTTGGCGAAAACCCGCAAAAGGCTGAAACACCCCCTGGCCCTGTGGAAAACTTCATGATACTTTCCACCCCCGGCCAGACCACTGTTGTGGACGACGTACAGTTCGGCCAGGGCGTAAACGTGAGCGTTGACGAAGTCTTCACCTCGGCCAAGGGTGAAAACTGCAAACGCGGCACAGTACTGGCCGGGCAAAAAGAAGCCGAAGTGGTGGTTATCTGCCAGGACGAACAGGGACGATGGATCATGGCTCCCAGAGTGTGGGGACAGGGCATCTCCAAGCCGTAATTTCAGCGGGGGCTGACCCCGTAACTATTGCAGGCGCGCGGCGCGGCTCAGCCGCGAAACCGCGCGTCTTATCCTTTGGAACACCATGCTGCAAAAACACTACTTTCTCGCTATCTTGGCGCTGTTGACCCTTTGTGGAGCAGCCCGGGCCGATGACAACGTGCGGCCGTACGCTGCCAATCTTTTTCAGGGCAATTTCGCCCACAACAAGGAAGGCTCCGTCATCGCTCCCGGCGACCGGGTGGTGGTGCGTCTGTGGGGTGGCGACCTTAACGTCGACCGCACCCTGACCGTGGGGCCGGACGGGCACATGAACCTGCCCGAAGTGGGTGATATGCCCGCAGCGGGGCTTGCCTACGACAAGCTGATTGACGCCCTGCGCAGCAAGCTGTCCGCCAACGGGCACCCCGACGTGCAGATCTACGCCGCCCCCCTGGACGCCCGCCCCGTGTCCATCTTTGTGACCGGCGGCGTAGCCCGCCCCGGCAGCTACACCGGCGGCCCCAACGATCCCATGCTCAGCTTTCTGGACAAGGCAGGCGGCCTTGACCCTGTGCGCGGAAGCTACCGCGACATCCATCTTATGCGCGACGGAAAATCCGTAGCCAACCTTGATCTTTACCCCTTTGCTCGCAAGGGCGTACTGCCCGCCGTGCGGCTGCAGGACGGCGATACGCTGGTGGTGGGTGAAAAAGGCCCCACAATCACGGCCACGGGCGTGGTGCGCAATGCGGCACTTTTTGAATTTCCCAAGGGGCAGGCCACCGGGGCGGCTCTCATCGATCTGGCCGAACCCGAAAGCCGCGCCTCGCACATCACGCTCAACGGCACACGCAACGGCGCGCCCTACAGCACATATCTGCCCCTGAAAGACCTGCGCAACCTGCGCCTTGAAGACGGCGACAAGGTGCAGTTCATCGCCGACGCATCGGGCAACACCATAATGATTGAAGTCCAGGGCGCGGTGCGCGGCGCTTCGCGCTTTCCCGTACGCCAGGGCGCGCGCCTGCGCGACGTGAAGAACTTTATTGCCGTGGAGCCGGAGCGCGCCAACCTTGACGCCATGTACATCAAGCGCAAAAGCGTGGCCGTCAGGCAGAAGAAAGCCATTGCCGACTCCCTGCGCCGCCTGGAAGAAACCGCCCTCACCGCCTCTTCGGCCAGTACCGATGAAGCGCAGATACGCGCCAAGGAAGCCGAAATGGTGTCCAAGTTCGTGGAGCGCGCCAAGGCTGTGGAACCAGAAGGCGTGGTGGTGCTTGAAGGCGGCCCGGACAAGGCCGACCTGAGCCTGGAGGAAGGCGACATCATCGTCATTCCCACCAAGAGCGACGTTGTGCTGGTCAGCGGCGAGGTCATGGTTCCCCAGGCCATGCTCTGGGCCAAGAAGAAGGATTCGGACGACTACATCAAGAGCGCGGGCGGCCTGACCAACCGCGCGGACAGCGACAAGATTCTTGTGATGCACCAGAACGGCTCGGTGACGCAGGGCGGCAGCCACATTTCGGCCGGCGACCAGATACTGGTGCTGCCCAAGGTGGAATCCAAGAGCATGCAGGCCGTCAAGGACATCTCCCAGGTGCTCATGCAGGTGGCCATTTCTGCCAGAGTGCTGCTGGGGCTGCCCTCGCTATAATATGCGCCCCGCACCACAAACGATCTTTGCGACAAAAAGCCCGGAAACGGGCTTTTTGTTTTGCAGGCCAAGGAGAAGCGCAAGGCACGGCTTTGCCCTCCATCAGGATAAAACGCTCCAACACGCTCAAGCCACCGGCGCACAGGCTCCGCGCCCCCTGCGAGGACGCGGAAGTGCAGCCTGGATGTCCTGCGCCAACAGGTTGTTCACCCTCCCCAACACGGTCGAGCCAAACTTGGAGGTGTGCATTTTCCAGGCTTTAGTGTACACTGCCATCAGTTCAGAATCGGCATGGCGCCCATTCAATACCGGTTTTTCTCCTCAGGACAGGAAGAACGCATGGATCAGGCCCTGAAAAACTGTGACCTTTTCGCGCATATGACAGCCGATGAAGCCAGACTCTGTCTGGGGTGCAGCGGCGCTGTGGAGGAGAAATACGGCAGGGGGGGGATGGTTTTTTGCGAAACCGATACGCCCACCCGTCTGTTCGTCCTGCTGGAGGGTTCCGTCACGGTGGGACGCGACAGCGCCGACGGCAGACGCGCGGTCATGGCCCGTATTGGCAGTCCTGGCGATCTGTTCGGCGAAGTGTATGTTTTTCTTGATCAGACCACCTACGGCTGTAGCGTGCAGGCCGAAAGTCCGGTGCGGGTTCTGGCCATCCCCGCCAAGTTCTTTTATTCTACCTGTGAAAAGCGTTGCGCCATGCACGCGCAGATCATCCGCAACATGCTCTCGGTCTTTGCGCGCAAGGCATTTTTTTTGACCCGCCGGGTCTCGCTGCTGTCGTCCGGCAGCCTGCGGCGCAAAATCGCCGCCCTTCTGCTGGAGCATCGCGCCCCGGACGGAGCAGTGAACCTGGGCATGAACCGTGAACAGATGGCTGATTTTCTTGGTGTAACGCGCCCGTCCCTTTCGCGGGAACTGGCGGCCATGCGAGACGAAGGGCTGCTGGACATACGCGGAAAAACCATCGCCCTGCCCCACCCCGAACGGCTGAAAGAATTTTACGATTATTTTGTTCCGTAACATATGTTACGGACTCGCTGACTCCCCCTTGCTATACAGGAATCGTCAAAGCCAAGGAGGGGATCATGCAACGCTTCCTCAAAAATCTCGATTACGCCACGGCCCTGCCCCTTGCAGCGCAGGTGGCGTATCAGCCCGGGCAGATAGCCAGCAAGACCCTTGTTCAGAATGCCGCTGTGAGCATGACGCTTTTCGCCTTTGACCAGGGCGAGGAAATCAGCGCACACACCTCCACTGGCGACGCCTTTGTCCTGGCTCTGGACGGTCAGGGGCAGGTCAGCATCGACGGGCAGGCCACCTTTCTCAAGGCAGGTGAAGCCATAGTGATGCCCGCCGGACACCCGCATGCCGTCAGCGCGCCCGAGCGCTTCAAAATGCTGTTGGTGGTCGTTTTTCCCACAGAAAACCCATAAAAGTTTATAGTGACGTGCCCGCCATCGCGGGTTCACCCAAGCCTCCGCTGCAACGGAGTCGCAAGAAGGATACTACCATGAGTAATGCCATGTTCTGCTACCAGTGTCAGGAAACCGTAGGTAACAAAGGTTGCACCCAGGTCGGCGTGTGCGGCAAAAAGCCCGAAACCTCCGCGCTTCAGGACGTGCTGATCTACGTGTCCAAGGGGCTTGGCCAGATCACCACCCGCCTGCGCGCCGAAGGCAAGACCATTGACCACAAGATCGACCAGCTGATCGTGGGCAACCTTTTTGCCACCATCACCAACGCCAACTTTGACGACGACATTCTGGCCGAACGCATCCGCATGACCTGTAAGGCCAAGAAGGAACTGGCCGCCACCCTTGGCGACAAGACCGGCCTCAGCGATGCCGCCCTGTGGGACGCCACCGACAAGTCCGCCATGCTCGCCAAGGCGGGAACCGTGGGCGTCATGGCCACCACTGACGACGATGTGCGCTCCCTGCGCTGGCTCATTACTTTCGGACTCAAGGGCATGGCCGCCTATGCCAAGCACGCCGACGTGCTGGGCAAGCATGAAACCAGCCTTGACGCCTTCATGCAGGAAGCCCTTGCCAAAACCCTGGACGACAGCCTGAGCGTGGGCGACCTCGTGGGCCTTACCCTTGAAACCGGCAAGCTTGGCGTTTCGGCCATGGCCCTGCTTGACGCCGCCAACACCGGCACCTACGGCCATCCCGAAATCACCAAGGTCAACATCGGCGTGGGTTCCAACCCCGGCATCCTTATCTCCGGCCACGACCTGCGCGACCTCGAAATGCTGCTCCAGCAGACCGAAGGCACGGGCGTTGACGTGTACACGCACTCTGAAATGCTGCCCGCCCACTACTACCCCGCTTTCAAGAAGTACGCCAACTTCAAGGGCAACTACGGCAACGCGTGGTGGAAGCAGAAGGAAGAATTCGAAAGCTTCAACGGCCCCATCCTGCTGACCACCAACTGCCTTGTGCCCCCCAAGGAAAGCTACAAGGATCGCGTGTACACCACGGGCATCGTGGGCTTCTCGGGCTGCAAGCACATCCCCGGTGAAATCGGCGAACACAAGGACTTCAGCGCCATCATCGCCCACGCCAAGAAGTGCCCCGCGCCCACGGAAATCGAAACCGGCGAGATCATCGGCGGCTTTGCCCACAATCAGGTAATGGCCCTGGCCGACAAGGTCATTGACGCCGTGAAGTCCGGCGCCATCAAGAAGTTCGTGGTCATGGCCGGCTGCGACGGCCGCGCCAAATCCCGCGACTACTACACTGAATTTGCCGCTGGCCTGCCCAAGGATACCGTCATCCTTACCGCCGGTTGCGCCAAGTACCGCTATAACAAGCTCAACCTGGGCGACATCGGCGGCATCCCCCGCGTGCTGGACGCCGGGCAGTGCAACGACTCCTACTCCCTGGCCGTCATCGCCCTCAAGCTCAAGGAAGTTTTCGGCCTTGAGGACGTGAACGACCTGCCCATCGTCTACAACATCGCCTGGTACGAACAGAAGGCCGTCATCGTGCTGCTGGCCCTGCTCAGCCTTGGCGTCAAGAACATCCACCTTGGACCCACCCTGCCCGCCTTCCTGTCGCCCAACGTGGTCAAGGTGCTGGTGGAACAGTTCAATATCGGCGGCGTGAGCACCGCGCAGGACGACCTCAAGGCCTTCCTCGGCTAGTTCCCACGGGCATTACCCGTACACGCAGAAAGGCGCGCCCCGTAAGGGGCGCGCCTTGTCATTTCGGTCAGCCAGAACAAGTAACCGTTGATATGGTGTGATGCCCGGAAGACGCTGCCCTAACATCTCCGCTTTAGATCAGAACCCCGTTATAATCCACCAAAACATAATAAAAGTTTTAGGGGGAGGGGGCGTGGGGGAGGAGACCCTTTTTCAAAAGGGTCCCTCCCCCACAAAGCATTTCACCGCGAAACTTCTTGCGCGTATCGGGCAGCCCGCGCCGCCGCCCCTATTTTGCCAGCAGCACCCAGGCCGGGCCTTTGGCGTCCAGGTGGCTGGCCACAAAGTTGCCGCGCTCTTCGCCGCCGCAGAACACGTCGATACGGTTCTTTTTGATGGCTCCGCCCACGTCCTGGGCAAAGCCGATGCCGCGCAGGGGGAACTTGCCGCGCTTCTGGTCAGGTATGTTCACCCCATAGGCCACGATTGAACCAAGGGGGATGAAGGTGCGATCCGTGGCCAGTGAAAGCCAGTCGTCCACCACCTGACCCATGGCCCCTGTGGGGCCGCGTCCGCTGTATTTGAAAAAGACGTAGCTCGGATTATCGTTGAGAATTTCGCGCACGCGGTGCGGGTTATCCTTGAACCACTGGCGCTGCTCAAAAATGTCGCCCTGCCTGAGCAGACCTTTTTCACGCATGATGCGGCCCGAGCTTTTGTACTTGTGCCCGTTCTGCCCCGCGTAATTGACAAATGCCTCGGTGCCGTCGTCAAAAACCAGTCGGCCGGAACCCTGAATTTCCAAAAAGAACACGTCCACGGGGTCGGCGGCCCAGGCCAGTTCAAGCTCCTTGCCAGCCAGCACCTGCTTTTCCTCGATGGTACGGCGGTCATGATAGTGGCCACGCTTGGCTATCACGGACTTGAGATCCGGCGGCAGCCCGTAAATGGCCTGGGTATAGCCGGGCTTGCGCGTACGGCTGGCGCGCACCATGGGTTCATAGTAGCCCGAATACTTTATGCCGTCAGGCACTTCCACCCAGGTGAAATTGGCGAGAAAAAGCCCCGGTTCCTTGTCAAGGCGGGGCAAAAGCTCCTGAAGGCGGGTGAGCGTGCGCGAAAGTTCACCCCAGGTCACGGTAAGGCCGGGCCTTTGCACGGCAATGGCGCTCTGGGGCTTGCTGTTGACATAGAGCAAAGACTTGCGCACGGTAGGAGCCATGTCCTTCCAACTGGTCAGGTCCTGGGTGCCGGGCCGCAGGCAGCTCACAAAAAATTCGGGGCTTTCAAAGCCCACTGGCGGCCCCACGTATTCCGGCGCAGGAGGGGCAACCGTTTTGGCGCAGGCCCCCAGTACCAGACACATGAGCAACAATGCCGCAAATCCGCACCTGCGGACGCCCGGTTCCCGGAACGACTCCGGCGCGCACGGCGCATATACATAAGGAGATTTCTTGTGCATGACGCTTTTCCCACTCCTGATATCTGGATGCCTCACCGCGTTTCTTACGGAGAAACGGACACGATGGGCGTTCTTTATTATGCTGAATATTTGCATCTTTTCGAGCGCGGCCGTAGCGAATACATCCGCCGTTGCGGCATGAGCTACGCCGAAGTCGAAAAAAGGGGCCTCATTTTGCCCGTACGTGAAGCGCAGTGCCGCTACCGTTCCCCGGCCCATTATGACGATCTTCTTCTGGTGCGAACAGGCATCAGCGAGTGGACCCGGGCCTCCATGCGCTTTGTATATGAGATATGGAACGAGGACAAGACGCGCCTGCTGGCCACCGGCATGACGCAGCATGCACTGGTAAACAAGGAAGGCCGCCCCGTTGCAGTGCCTGACTGGTTCAGAAGCCTCACTTTTTCAGTCAGCCAGGACAAGTAACTATTTTAAATATACCTCGCAAGGATTGAACGCGCCTGCCGCGCAGCCGCAAGGGCAATTGCGGCCGCGAGGACAGGCGCTGTGGGGGCCAGGCGCTGTGGTGGAGGGATTGAAAAGCATTGTGGGGAAGGCCCCTTTTGCAAAAGGGTCTCCTCCCCCACAGCCCACCCCCTAAAACTCTTATTGTATGGTTCCAGTAGCGCGTAAGGAATGTTGTGCTCCGGGGCGAAGGCTCCAGAAACAGCGCCCACCAGACGTCACAACATTTCAAAGGGAATTTGCTACAGAGACGGCAAACGCCAAGCGGCATCAGCCCGGCACGCATGCACAACAATCAAAACCATCCGCTATGCAGGCGGTTTTGGGTTACCAAAAATGACAGCCCCGGAGAACACTCCGGGGCTGTACTATCTCGTTGCCTGACGCTGCACAACCAGGCCAGGCAACGAGCGGAGGGGGGCTATGACACGGGGGGGGCCGGACGCTGTCAGGGGGCAAACCAGACATCGGAAATGTAGCCATTTTCGGCCGGGATGGAGGCCATGGCGGACGTTACCGAAGCAAGCAGCGTCGGCAAGTTTCTTACAGGGGTTTACACATCCTTCCGATGAACCGGGTCAATACGGTTGGCTTCCAACCGTTGAGCTTCTGCGGCCGACTCCGTAGTTTTAGACGAGCAGCAGGCCATATCCTTGGGTTTGCCGGGACTGCCGCAGCCATCGCAACCGCAACCGCACTGCCCTTTATTTACCGCCCTTACCATGCGGCGAATAACAAAAAATGCCGCACCCGCAATACAAAGCGCCACGACAATCAATTGTGCGTCCATGTAAATCACCTCATGAATGGATACTGCGCCTGACGAAAATGAATGTCAAGTTCGTTAGGCAAGATGCGGTTACGTTTTCATACCTAACCGGAATTGCATGCACTTTTGAGGATAATCGCCTTACCCTTCATGTGTATTTAAGGGAAGGGCAGGTGAAAGACGGGAGGAGTCTGACCGGGCCAGAGTACTTTTGAAGTACTTTGCATTTCCAAGGGTTCATTCTGCCGAAAACCGCATATTCAGCAGCATGACGCCTGTTGCGGGCGCTGCCGCGCATATGGCGTGAGCGCATCTAACCTTTTTTCAAGGCAACTGCGCTAAAAGACAGTAAAACACCGCCGTAAGCCCTGTGGCACGACTGCGACTGCGACTGTGACTGCGACTGCGATTGCGCCTGCACCCTGGCGGCGGGCGCTGCCCTTGCAGTCGTCAGAGCAATTTCAAAGTACAACTGCTCTAGCTGTCTTTTTGGGCAGCTTCGGCCCGGCAGGCTTCGCACAGTCCATAAAGATTATGCACGTGCCCCCGCAGCTTGAATCCATATTTTTCAGCCAGTTCGCGCTGCAGTTTTTCAATGCGCGGGTCGCATATCTCCACAATTTTTCCGCACTGCAGGCACACCAGGTGGTCGTGATGGCTGTCGGGCCTGGCCACTTCATAACGGGTGATGCCGTCGCTGAAGTGGATTTCCATAGCCATTCCGGCATCACAGAGCAGTTTCAGCGTCCGGTATACCGTGGTTTGCCCGATACCAGGATCACGTTGCAGGATATGCTGATAAAATTCTTCAAGCGAATGGTGGCCCGGCAGCTCAAAAAAAGCTTCGGCAATAATGCGCCGTTGCGAGGTGGTGTTCAGGCCCTTGCGGTTCATGAACTCCAGAAAGTCCGCCAGGCAGGCGTCACGCTGTTTTGCTGTCATAATTTGCCTACCCCCGAATCCACACTAAAATATTTTCTCGGTTCGCGCCACGTAAAACAGGCTCTGTTTTTTGGCGGAACCGCTTTTTCACTCAGGCTACAGTGTTATTTGTGACGCACTTTTGGGCAAAAAGCAATGGATTACACATGGCTGTTCGGGGCGGATATCCTGAAAACTCCATAAACGCGACCACTTTGCCCCCACAGCAGGGAGAGCTTACCAAGGGTGGAAGGTACATTCCCATATTTGAGAACGGGCTGTACTCTGCTACACGTAATTCATATCCAGCCTTTCAAGAAACTTTTGTATTTTCTTGACAGCGCTAATAAGATTGAATACTGTTTTCAAAAAGAACTTCCCCACTTGCTTCCGGACGACGCTGCCGTCCGCCAAAATAAGGAAAGCATCATGTCCAATCTGATCAACAAAAAAGTGGAACCCTTCTCAGTTCAGGCATACCAGGCTGGCGAACTTAAAACCGTCTGCGACCTTGATTTGCTGGGGCACTGGTCTGTCTTCTTTTTCTACCCGGCGGACTTTACCTTTGTGTGCCCCACAGAGCTTGAAGACCTGGCAGAAATGTACGACGACTTCAAGAAACTCCATTGCGAAATTTATTCTGTTTCCTGCGACAGCGCCTTTGTGCATAAAGCCTGGGCAGATGCTTCACCCAACATCGCCAAGGTCAAGTACCCCATGCTGGCCGACTGCGCGGGCACGCTGGCGCGTTCTTTCAACGTGCTCATTGAAGACGCCGGCCAGGCGCTGCGGGGCAGCTTTATTGTGAACCCCGAAGGCGTCATCAAGGCGTATGAAGTGCATGACCTTGGCATCGGCCGCAATGCCGAGGAACTGATGCGCAAGCTTGAGGCCGCCCAGTTTGTGGCCGAACACGGCGACCAGGTGTGCCCCGCCCGCTGGAAGCCCGGCAAGGCCACCCTGAAGCCTGGTCTGGATCTGGTGGGCAAGCTCTAGACAGTGTAGTCACGAGCGCCTTTTCAGGCATCTCTTCGTCGAACTTCGCCTTTTATTCCGGTCGAGTACCATCAGAGTACACTCCCTTCATAAAAGGCTTGTTCTTCTTGATATGACTGAAAATTCATCTCGTGACAACACTGTCCAGGGAAAAACTGATTTATTTCGTTTGGCTGTGTTGCTTCACTTTTTTTGAAAAAGTCGGGGACGGAAGAGTACACTCCTGCTTCAAAAAAGATCGCGCCTTGCCAAACGAAACAACTGCGCGTTTCCAGAAGGCTCTTTAATCAGTGCTTCCCTGCCCTCTCTAATTTCTCACCCCCACAGTCTCCGTTCCTCCTCCTTTTGCTTACCTTCTAAACCGAAACCACCCGCAAATTTGCGGGTGGTTTCTTTTTGCTGACAAGCACGGATGCGGGGGGGGGGAACAGCGTACGCCTGCCGACTGTGTTGGCCGACGGCCCGATAACTATACCCCAGGAACGACTGGCTGCCCTGAGCGATGGCGTGACGCCTGAAAGCCTGTGTATCCGAATCAGATTAGCACAGAAATGCGTCACATTTCAATGCTGTCATCTACACCACGTTGCGGCGCGCTGCACTTCCGCGCAGCATCAGAGCATGTAACCCCTCGTTCCAGAACAAAAAACTCTTTGTACCACACAACAATAAAAGTTTTAGGGGGTGGGGGCGTGGGGGAGGAGACCCTTTTTCAAAAGGGTCCCTCCCCCACAAAGTCTCTCCTCCCACAAAGCATTCCAAAGACTCTCCGCTCCAGAGCGTGTCGTCACGAGCGCCTCTTGATCCTGTCCAGACGTTCCTGCATGAGAAAGCGCCCGGTAACGGAATTGGGGTCAGCCACGATGGCCTCCGGCGTTCCGGCAGAAACGATGAGGCCACCGTTTTCACCGCCGCCCGGCCCCATATCCAGCACGTGGTCAGAGGCGAGGATCATGTCTGTATTGTGTTCAATGACCACCACGCTGGCTCCCCTGTCCACCAGTGCGTGCAGCACCTTGATGAGCTTGCCCACCTCGTGCATGTGGAGGCCCGTGGTGGGCTCGTCCAGAATATACATGGTGCCCGGCAGCGAGCGCTTGCCCAGTTCACGCGAGATCTTGATGCGCTGCGCCTCGCCGCCCGAAAGCGTGGTGGCGGGCTGCCCAAGCCGCAGGTATTCCAGGCCGACCTCTTCCAGCACGGCAAGGCGGCGCTCCAGTGCGGGATAGTTCTGAAACAGATCCCTGGCCTGGCTCACGGTAAGGTTGAGCACCTCGGCGATGTTCAGCCCCTTGTAGCGCACTTCAAGGGTTTCATGGTTGTAGCGCTTGCCCTTGCACACGTCGCAGGTGACGTAAACGTCCGGCAGAAAATGCATTTCCACCCGAATCTGCCCGTCGCCGCCGCAGGCTTCGCACCGGCCCCCGCGCACGTTGAAGCTGAAGCGCCCCGGCTTGTAGCCGCGTTTGCGGGCGTCCTGCGTCATGGCGAAGATATTGCGTATCTCGTCGAATATCTTGGTATAGGTGGCCGGATTGGAGCGCGGGGTGCGCCCGATGGGCGTCTGGTCAATGGCCACGATGCGCTCAATGGGGGCAGCGCCGTCTTCGTAGACCAGACCGCCGATGGTGCCGGGCTGATCCACCCGCAGCCCCAGGTTCAGGGCCAGGTGTTTGTACAGCGTGTCCACCACCAGCGAGCTTTTGCCGGAGCCGGAAACCCCGGTCACGCAGGTCAGCACGCCGAGGGGGATGCGGCATTCCACATTGCGCAGATTGTTGGTGGTCACGTTGTGCAGCACAAGCCAGCCCTGCGGGTCACGCCGGGCGTCGGGCAGGGCAATGGTGTCGTCCCCGCGCAGATAGCGGGCCGTGAGCGTATCGGCCTTTGCAAGCAGATCGTCCACGCTGCCCTGAAACATGATGTCGCCGCCGTGCGCGCCCGAGCCGGGGCCAAGCTCGATGACCGTATCGGCCTCGCAGATGGTGGCCTCGTCGTGCTCCACCACCAGCACTGTGTTGCCCCGCGCCTGAAGGGAGCGCAGCGTGCCCAGGAGCCGCTCGTTGTCGCGCGGGTGCAGCCCGATGGAAGGCTCGTCCAGCACATAGGTCACGCCCACAAGGCCGGAGCCAAGCTGGCTTGCCAGCCTGATGCGCTGGGCCTCGCCGCCGGACAAGGTGGACATGGAGCGCCCAAGGGACAGGTATTCCAGCCCCACGCTGCGCATGAAGGACAGACGGTGCGTCAGCTCCTTCATGAGCGGCTCGGCTATGACCACATGACGGCCCGAAAACTCGCGCTTTTCCAGCCACTCCAGGGCGCGCTCCACCGAAAGGTTGCAGAAGGCCGCGATATTGAGGTCGTCCACGCGCACCGAAAGCGCGTTGGGATTGAGCCGTGCGCCCTTGCAGTCGGGGCAGTCCATGGTCTGCCGATAGCGCGAAAGGGCCTCGCGCCAGGCATCGCCGTACTGCATGCCGCTTTCCAGCAGGGGGATGACGCCGGGCCAGCGCTTGTCATTGACGCTCACGTCGCCCATGCTTCTGGCGGCGGTGAAGTGTTCGCTCTGGTAGTCGCCCCCGGCCCCAAGAGCCACGTTGCCGCCCATCCAGTTGCGACGCAGACCCAGGGACGAGCGCGCGGGACGGCCCTTTTCGTCCTCGCCGTAAAAAAGCGCGGCCAGGGCGTCTTCAGAAAAATCTTCCAGCGGCGTGGACAAGGTGAACTTGAAGCGCTTGCCCAGAGCTTTGAGCGCGTCTTCATAGCGACTGAACATCTTGCCCGTGGCCCAGGGCAACAGTACGCCCGTATTGAGAGAAAGCCCCATATTGGGCGCAACGAGCCGTGGCTCAAAGTAGTCCACACCGCCAAGGCCCACGCAGCGCGGGCAGGCTCCCTGCGGCCCGTTGAAGGAGAAAAGCTGCGGGCTTGGCGCAGGCAGGGAAATGCGGCAGTGCGTGCAGACAGAGGAGGTGGAGTGCGTGGTGTCGGCCTCTTCACCCGCAGCCGCCTTGTCGGGCAAATGCACCACAAGGCGGCCCTCGCCATAGCGCAGGGCCAGTTCCACAGAGTCGGCCAGGCGGCCCCGGATGCCGTCCTTGTTCACCAGGCGGTCCACCACAAGGTCAATGCTGTGCTTTTTGTTTTTGTCCAGAACGGGCACGTCATCCAGAGTGCAAAAAACGCCGTTGACCCGCACGCGGGCAAAGCCCTCGGCCTTGAGCTTTTTGAACTTGTCCTGATGGGTGCCTTTTTGCATCTCGACCAGCGGAGCCAGCACCATAAACTTGGTGCCCTGCGGCAGGGCCAGAATATCTGAAATGATTTCGTCCGCAGCGCGCGCCTCAATGGGGCGTCCGCACTGGGGGCAGTACATGCGGCCAAGCCTGGCAAAAAACACGCGCAAAAAGTCGTAAATCTCCGTCACCGTGCCCACGGTGGAACGCGGGTTGCGCGAGACGCTTTGCTGCTCAAGGGATATGGCAGGAGAAAGCCCTTCAATCTTTTCCACGTCTGGCTTGTCCATCTGGGGCAAAAACTGACGCGCGTAGGCAGAAAGGGATTCCACATAGCGGCGCTGCCCCTCGGCATAGACAATATCAAAAGCCAGCGTGGACTTGCCGGACCCGGAAGGCCCGCAAATGACCACCAGCTCATCGCGCGGTATGTCCAGACTGATGTCTTTGAGGTTGTGCTGCCGGGCCTTTTCAATATGTATGCAAGGTTTTTTGGTGCTGGTGTTCATGTGGGCATATGTAAGCGCGCTGGGGCCGATTGGCAAGATGGCCCAGGCCCATTGAGGCCACCCGCATTGGTGAAGACCGCGCCAATGGCGCTATTTTGATGCTGAAACAAAAGTTGAGAACAAACCACTGAGCCCTGCGTTTTTTGCCGGCAATGAAGCCGCCTATTTGCGCAACAGCATGAAAGGAAAGGTGTTACCTGGCGTACGGTAGCGACGCGACCCATCGCTTACGGAAAGGAACAGCATTCTTGCCAGCCCCCACGCGGCACGGGGGCGCTGGCACCACCGCGCAATCCTTTGCGACGTTTTCATGTGGGATAACAGCCCGCCAGCCAGACGTGAGAGCCAACTGCTCATTGCATCACCGTACCCCCACGTTCAGCCAAAACTCTTTTGCGCCCAGCTGCCAGTCACTACGCGCACGCCCTTGCAATCACCTGACGCCCTCTACAGCTGCATCCTCGAACGGAAAACCATACACATCCACGGGCAGAGGCATTTTGATACAGAGCCCGGTTTACCGGTCACTACGCGGTTACTGCCGTCCGTTCCCAAGCCGGCGGACGCTTTTTGCAATGGTGTATCAAGCCTCTGCCCCTTTGGTCAGGCGCAATCGTAAGCAACTTAGAGCATTTTTCTTTTGAAACACTCTTTGTTTCAACGCATCATTCTGGCGGAAAACGTGGTTTTCGCCGGAATCCACGCCACTTCGTGGCGACTGCCGCCTTCGCGCCAGCAGAGCAATTTCAAAGAGAAATTGCTCTAAAGAACGTTCCCAACCGCGCTGGGTACACCAACGACAAGGTCGGCGGCGCATGGCGTAACACCTCTTTACGCAATACGGGCCATTGCATGGCAATTTTCTTAAAGACAATGAAGTAACAGGGTTAAAAGAGTTTATTGCACACATACTCTTTATCGGGAACTTTTTTGCACATTTTTGGGGTCATGTAGCATTTGCAATAGAACCCAGCGGCAGAAAAAACATAATGCTTTACTTAGAAAAAGCGTGGCAGCTTGTGAGTATACCCCGGTTTTCGTCTGTAAAACTGGGCATCTGTTAATGACAAGGAGAATTTGACCATGGTTTCAATATTCCAAACCATCAGCAGAATTGTATATGGGCAAGGGGCAATCAGCAAACTGGGCGATGAAGTAAAACGCCTGGGCTGCAAGCGTGTGCTTATAATGACCGACAAGGGTCTCATCAACGCCGGGCTGCACAACACTCTGCTGGCAGCGTTGCAAGAAGCTGACATTACGGCCGACGTGTTCAGCGATGTAGAGCTTGATCCCACTCCGGAATCCATAGAGAAGGCTGCTGAGGTTGTCTCGCAGGTTAAGGCGGACATCATTATTGGCTTTGGTGGCGGAAGCGCCTTGGACAGCGCTAAGGCCACAGCCCTGTTGGCCAAACATGGCGGAAAGCTTGAGCGCTTTTTTGGCATGCATCTGGTGCCTTCGGAGTGCCTGCCAACAATCTTGATTCCTACAACGGCTGGCACTGGCAGCGAAATGACTTCCATCGCGGTACTTGGCGACAAAGAAACCAATTCCAAGAAGGGGATCGTCAGCGACTATCTTTACGCCAAAGTGGTTTTGCTTGATCCTGATCTGACCCTGAAACTTCCCCAGTACTACACTGCCATCACAGGTCTGGATGCTTTGGTGCACGCCATGGAGTCTTTTGTAAACACAAACGCTACTCCATTTACCGACGCTCCAAACATACACGCCATACGCCTCATCTCGGACAACATCAGACTGGCCTATACCAACGGCAACAACCGCAGCGCGCGAGCAGCCATGCTTTATGCGGCTTCCATATGCGGCATGGGTTTTTCCAACACTCAGAACGGCGTTATCCACGCCATCGGCATGGCTGTTCCGGCCAATTACCATTTGCCTCATGGACTGCTGATGGCAGCCATCGCCCCCATGGGCATATCCTTCAACGCAATAGCCTCTCCCGAGAAATATGCGACTATTGCCGAATTTCTTGGCAGTGCCCCCCACGGGGCCTCTACTCTTGAAAAAGCCCTGTCAGCTTCCAGGGGATTCTCAGCCCTGTTGAAGGATTTGAATATTGAGCCCGGCCTTGAAGCTCATGGGGTCAAACGGGAGGATATTGCAGGAATTGCAGAAAGAGCAGCGGCTGCTCGCAGGCTTATGGATGGAAATCCACGCCAGGCTACGGCCAGGGATCTTGAAAAGCTTATTACCGAGCATTTTTAGAGCAATTTTACTAGCGATGCTGTCCCCAGCCGTTGAAGACAGCGTGCGTAACGGCTGTGTTTATTCGTTGCAATCGCTGTCGCCATCCGTAAGCCCTTCGGCAACGGCTGCCGCGAAGACAGCACCGCTATATATTTGCGCGGTTACGCGCTGAAGCGAGCGCCTTGGAAGCAATGAGAATGGATATTCTCAAAGCGAAAATGCTTTAAGATTCGGCACTGCACAGTATAATTAAATGCTTTTTTAAACAGGAGTGGAAAATGTCTCAGTTTCCTTATGTTCACATAAAAAATTACATTGACGGGCAATGGCGCATGGAAACGGACTGTGAAACCGCACCCTTGCATAACCCTTCCACAGGGGAACAAATCGGCGAAGTACCCATGTCTGGCGCGGCTACAGCGGAGATGGCCATCGAAACCGCGTATAAGGCCTATACGGTCTGGCGCGATGTTCCTATTGCCAAGCGCGTTTCATACATACACAAACTTCGTGCAGCAATGATACGCGACACAGAAAAACTTGCTCAAAGCATTGCCTATGATCAGGCAAAGCATATTTCAGAGGCAAGAGGGGAGGTCCAGCGCGTGGTTGAACTGCTGGACATGGCTTGCACCACACCGGCACTGATTCAGGGGGACACTCTGGACCAGGTCAGTGCGGCCATTTCCGTAAAAGTTGTAAAGCAGTCCCTTGGAGTTTTTGCAGGGGTAGCCCCGTTCAACTTTCCTGCCCTTGTTTTTGGCTGGTTCATTCCTTTTGCCATAGCTGCCGGAAACACATTTATCTTCAAGCCGTCAACAAAGTCTCCTTTGTTCATGCAACTGGTGTGTGATCTCTTTACCGAAATCGATCTGCCTGCCGGGGTGGTCAATGTCATTCACGGCAACCGCTCCATTCCTGCCACATGGTATGAAGACCCACGGATCGCGGGGGTATGCCTTGTCGGTTCCACGGGAACCGCAAAAAAAATGGCCGCTGGCTGCGCGGCTGGCGCAAAGCGCTCCATGTTGCTGGGCGGCGCCAAAAACATGCTCGTTGTGATGGAAGATGCAAACATAGATGTTTTCATAAAAAATTTCATAAACTCCTGCTACGGTTCCGCAGGTCAAAGATGCCTGGCTGGCTCGATTGTGGGTATTGTCCCGGAGTTGTATGACACCGTAATCGAACGCATGGTTGAGGCCTCCAAAAAGGTTGTTTTTGGTGACGCCTTTGATGAAAAGGTTTACATGGGGCCGCTTATTTCTCGCGAAGCAGTTGAAAATGTTGAAAAATATATTGACATTGCCTTAAACCACGGCAAATGCGAACTCATCCTTGACGGCCGCAATCCGGCTATGCCCGAAAAAAACAAGGCGGGGTATTTTATCGGACCAACGATCATTAAAGACGTCACCCCCTGCAACCCGCTCTTTAAAGATGAAGTCTTCGGGCCATTAGTGGCTGTCACAAAAATTGCCGGGATTGATGATGCTCTGGAGCTGATTCATTCATCTGAATATGGCAATGGAGCTTGCATCTTCACGCAGAGCCTGCATTATGCAGAAAAATTCAGCAAAAAAGCTGACGTTGGGATGGTTGGCATCAATGTGGGCGTTTGTGCCCCGCATCCCTATGCCCCTTTTGGCGGCATTAAAGGCTCCCTGCTTGGAACCAATAAAGTTCAGGGAAAATGCGGCATTGACTTTTTTACCCAGGACAAAGTCACTACTGTCTATTCACAGGGAGCTGAAGAGCAAACGGCTCCCGCTGCGGCTTCAAATGTCAGGTCCTGTGTAGCCTCATAGTACCCCTCCCCCAAAAACACCGTGCCTCAAGCGGGCCATGCGTTTCTTTTGCATGGCCCGCTTTTGCCCATGCCAATCAAGGAACCTTAAAAAAATTCTGAGAAAATTTTAAAATGTCGCATTTGCGATCGAAATAAAAAATGCACATCTGATAATTTCGTTCAAGCTAAAAAACTTTCAGCACCAGCATAAAAAGTTACACCACAAAGGGCGTAACTCGAACAGCATTTGAAATATCCCACAGGCTCGCCACGCCAACACAGGTAACAAGTTTTCAGTCAGTTTTTTAACCTGTATATTGGGGAGAATTTCTCATGGAAAACCCATCAAGCGGCATCAAAGACCATACTGAGGGTACACGGCTTGACCCCAATCTTAAACGCGCTGTCTTGTCATCATTTGTTGGCGCTACACTGGAGTGGTATGATTTCTTCCTGTATGGGGCTGTTGCCGGGCTTGTCTTTGGCAAGCTGTATTTTCCCAATTTTGACCCAGTAGTGAGCACCATTCTGTCGTATGCCACTTTTGCTGTGGGCTATTTGGGACGCGCTCTCGGTGGAATGATTTTTGGCCATTTTGGCGACAAGTTAGGGCGTAAAAAAATGCTGGTTCTCACCCTGCAAATAATGGGAATCGGCACTGCCCTTATTGGTCTTATCCCCACGTATGACCAGGTTGGCATTTGGGCGCCAATTTTGTTGATAATCTGCCGGTTGGCCCAAGGCATTGGCCTTGGAGGAGAATGGGGAGGCGCCATCCTCATGGCCGTTGAGTCTGCCCCGCAAAGCCGGCGTGCCTTTTTTGGAACGTTGCCCCAGGTCGGCCTGGCTGTCGGGCTCTTGCTGGCTTCTGGAGTGATTGGAGCCCTTTCATGGTTCCTTACTGATGAAGCCTTTATGAGGTGGGGGTGGCGGTCTGCTTTTGTCAGCAGCCTGGCCTTGTTGTTTGTCGGCAGCTACATTCGCCAGAAGGTGAGTGAAACAAAAGACTTTGCCGAAGTTAAAGAACGCAATGCCGAAGTCAAATCCCCCCTCATGGCAGCGTTTAAACGTTACCCCAAAATGATGATCGCCTGTATGGGGGCACGATGCATTGATGGGGTGGCCTTTGCCGTATTCAGTGTTTATTCGCTGACTTTTCTTACAAACCATGGCATGGATCGCTCGGCAGCGCTTATGGTCGTGACTCTGGCCTCGCTGTTCATGGGCATATGTATGCCACTCTGGGGTGTTTTTGCTGACAAGGTCGGCAAAACCACGGTGTTTGGTACAAATGCTTTTATCCTCAGCATAGTGTCCTTTATTGTGTTTTGGCTTTTCAAAGAATTCAGCAACAACTTCATCATCGTGGTCCTCGCTCTGGGAGGCTCCTTCGGAGTAATTTACTCTGGCATCTTTGGCATCATGTCCAGCATGTTCTCTGACAGCTTTGAGCCGTCGGTGCGCTATTCGGCCATTTCTTTCGTATATCAGGTTTCTGGCATTCCCACCGCTGGCTTTGCCCCGATGGTAGCCACGTTTCTGGTTGCCGCAAATGGAGGCGAACCATGGTACTTGTGCATGTACCTTGCTGGAATAGGCATCATGAGCGCCCTTTGTTGCGTCTGGATGACACGCCTGAAGAAAAGCGGTTATTGCGACAGTGACACTTTCAGCATGACGGGTGCCGTTTTGCAGGCCAACACATAGAGATGTCAGATATTGCAATTTGATTGACGTCATAACACTCAACCAGGACCCACATTTGCATCTTTGATACCCCTGTATTATTTATAACCGGGTGCGTGCGAATGTGGGTCTAATACCATTAGGCATAACAAAGCCTTAGACATTTTACCTTGAAATGTTCAGGCTGCTTCGCAAACAAACGCCGCCGGGCAGAGGCGCGAGCGCAACACCAGCCAGTGAATGCTTCCACCATCATGAAAGGCTGTACAAAAATACAGCATTGCCAGCTTGTGCACGTTAAACTTCCGCAAAGGGCGTGTCTTGAATCGTGAAAAATCTGCAAACTCAGAGTTAACCAGACCTTGCTGAATCAGAGAATAGTCTTGCGGGCGCATACCAATTCATGTGGGTAGGCGTAACGCCTGCAAAAGGAGTTCTGTATGGGGGCTTCTACAACACAAGACAAGGAATTGGCGCAACTTGGACATGTATCCAACTTAAATCGCGAGTGGGAAGAAGTCCTGCATTTTGCTACAAAACGCCAGTATCCAAAAGGAACAACAATAGCCTATAAAAAAGGTGCAGGGATGTACTATCTCGCATCAGGCATGGTTACGATATCGTATTTTTCATCTTGCGGCAGGGAGCGGTTGGCGCTTTGCATTAATCCGGGCTGCTTATTCAATGAAGCGCGTACTGTTTCTGGGTACGAACCGGCTGGACGTTTTTTATGTATTACTGACACCACATTATACCGTTTTCCACTGGATCTATTGGCTTCACAGGACTTTATACGCACCTACCCCCACCTTATTACCAACTTGATGCGATCCATGGGAATGAAGATGCTGATTCATTATACGTTTCTCGCAAGCATGGGAACAGAAGAACCAGTAATTCACCTTAGCCGATTTATCCTTAGCCTGTTTCGAAAGCACCAGTTGCAAAAGAATTTCCCTTGCGGCATGACGCAACAGGAGGTGGCAAACCTGCTGGGAATTCATCGAGCGACCCTGGCGCGTGCAATTGTAGAGTTAAAAGAAAAAAATATAATTACCAAATTTACCCGTAACGAAGTTTGCATCAACAACATTGACGACCTGCGAAACATGGCGGACTTAGAGCTTGACGCATAGTGTCGCAAGTAAAAATAACATATATCATCCTGTTTGCATCACGCATATGACATCTTCCGCAATGGTGATTCCTGTTATGTGGGCACAAAATGGCTCCATAAAGGACATTGTAGAATATTCTTCCCCACCTGAATTGCAGAAAATCCTATCACCATTTGATGGTACAGTAATTTTATATATAATTCTTGCATGCTGTTTTCCGGATGGGACGCAGTCGCTTTTTTGTGGGCAATGATCTGGGCATGTCGGCACAATTCAAAGAAATAACAGCCATTAATTTTTAGAAAAATTTGCCCAATTTCACGGTTACATAATTCTGACCATTACGGGAACAGGCATCACGGGAAAACGTGAATCCTGGCTATCTGCTCCGGTAAGCGCCAAGGCGGGCGTTTAAAAAACGCCAAGAATACATACCCACGACCGCAATCCGTTCTGGGCGCCCCTTACAGTACCCTCCATCGCTGTCCCTTGCATGGCTGCAACCCTCCGCCTCTGTGCCCTAAAGACGCACGTTAGAGCATTTACACTTATTCAAAGGTAAAATGCTCTATCTCTTCTCACCTCTGCGTGGACAAAAAATCATAAAGGCGGTATAAATTTTTTTACGAACCGCAGGCCCATCAAACCGACCTGCGACAGGGAGCATACACTATGGTTTACCAACGCGCACACACACTCTTTCTTGCCCTGGCTCTTGCTGTTTTTTCCGCTTTGGCCTTCGAGCACGCGCCTGCCATGGCGGCCGCGCCCGAACGCAACGCACGGGAATTTTTTACAAGCCTGCCTGAAAGCATTTTTGAAAATACTCCTGAAGGCCTGAGTCCCGCCGAAAAACAAAAACTGCTGACCAACGGACAGTCCGATTTTTGGGAAATAGCGGGCGAGACTGAAGACATCATGGTCTTCGCCAATCTGCCCTTTCATGACATTGCGGTAGCCCTGCGCCTTTTCCGGCACAGCAACGACGCGTCGGTGGACGCCGCCATAGGGACCCTGGGCGGCTCGGTCTGCACCGTGGAACTGTGGCGCATGGACGCCTCCGGCCGCCTGGTTCCCGTGGACACGCCGCCGGAACCCGCTGTTGAGGAATTTCTGGGCAAAGACCAGAAGCTGCCGCCGGACGTGCAGGCCACGGTCATGATCTGCCTGGGCCTTGGCGGGCTGCGCGCGCAGCCCCTCTTCTGGACCAGCACCGGCATGGCTCATGTGCCTGTGGCCTATGACATCGGCTATCAGTGGAACGGCAAGCGCTTTGAAAAGTACGTGCAGCCGGTCAACGACGCGCAGTAGGGCCTCGGGAGCGCGCGACGGCAGAACAGTGCCTCGTTGAAACGCTTTGTGGGGAACGCTTTGTGGGGGAGGGACGTGACCGATGGGGCGCGGCGACAGAACTGTGCCTCGTTGAAACGCTCTGTGGGGGAGGGACCCTTTTGCAAAAGGGTCTCCTCCCCCACACCCCCTCCCCCCAAAACTCTTATCATACACCGCTCTGGCGGCTACATGCGAACGCCCGCAGTACGGGCTTCAACCCTGGCTGTATGCGCGGGTAAAAGCTGTAGCGGGCGTGGCGCACCCTTTACGGACGCGCACCCTTTGCGGGCGTGGCGCACCCTTTACGGGCGCGTGCTCTCAAGGGCAATGTGCTTTACTGGAAACAGAACGGGCATTTCCTGCACTTCCTGCACTTTCTGCATTTCCTGCACTTTCTGCTTTTTCTGATTTTTCTACTTTTCCAGCCATTCGTCCATCTTGGCCTGCAGCGAGGCCGCGTCCAGGCGTGGCTCTCCGTACATTCCCGCCGCCTCGCGCTGGCGCGCGGCTTCGGAAAGAATGATGGCCGCCGCCACCGAGACATTGAAACTCTGAATCATGCCATACATGGGTATGTAGAGCTCGCCGTCAGCCACATTGAGCAAATCCTGCTCAACGCCGCTGTGTTCGTTGCCCATAATCACCGCCGTGGGGCGCGTAAAGTCCCATTCCCGCAAGGGCCGGGCCGTGGGCGAGCAGGATGTGGCAAGCACCTGCATGCCCTGCCCGCGCAGACTCGTCATCAGCGCTTCACTGTCTTTATGGCGTACGCTTTCCACCCACTTGCGGGCCGAAGCCGAGGTCTTGCGCCCAAGCGCCGGAAAAGGAGTGTTGGTGTAGTACAGGTTCACCTGGCTGACGCCAAAGGCGTCGCACGAGCGGTAGATGGCCGACACATTGTGCGGATCATGAATATTCGCCAGTACCAGAGTCAGGTCGGGCTGGCGGTGGCTTAGCACTTCAAGCAGGCGGGCCTTGCGTCTTTCCGTGGGTTCCTTGGGCATGGGGTCTTCCTTTGCTGTTCTGTTCAGGCCTTGTTATTTCTCAAAAAAAGCTGGCCCAGGCAAGCGCATTGTCTCCATGGCGCATTCAACATATATTATTATGGAAACACGCTGGAGCCTCAACATGCATATCCGAACACTACTTTTCACTCTGCTTCTGCCCTTCTGCCTGCCCTTCTGCCTGCCCACCGCCGCACTGGCCGCCCAAGGGCATCCCACGTTGCCGGGCGCAGGGCTGGATGCCCTCTGGGTCATCCCCTTTGTCTGCATGCTGCTGTCCATAGCCGTCATGCCCCTTGCCGCCCCGCACTTCTGGGAGCGGCATTTCGGCAAAATTTCCGTATTCTGGGGCCTGGCCTTTCTGCTGCCCTGCGCCTTTGCGTTCGGCCCCTCCGTGGCTTTGTACGAGTTGTTGCATATCATCATTCTTGATTACATCCCATTCATCATTCTGCTGTTTTCTCTTTTTACAGTGGCTGGCGGCGTGCGCCTTACGGGATCGCTCACAGGCACGCCCCTGGTCAACGCCGGGATTCTGGCCGTGGGCACAGTCCTTGCCAGCTGGATGGGCACCACCGGAGCGGCCATGCTGCTCATACGGCCCTTGCTGCGGGCCAACGCTCACCGCCGCTACAAGGTACACAGCGTTGTATTCTTCATTTTTCTTGTGGCCAACATCGGCGGCTCCCTGACGCCACTGGGCGACCCGCCGCTGTTTCTGGGGTTCCTGAAAGGAGTCAGCTTTTTTTGGACAACCACCAACCTCTTTCTGAAAACCCTTCTGCTCTCCGTCGTCCTGCTGCTCATCTACCTTGCCCTTGACGCACTACTGTTCGCCAGAGAAGGCAGGCCCCTTCCCGCATGCTCACGGGCAGGCGCAACCGAAAAACTCGGGCTTGAGGGCAAGGTCAACCTGCTGCTTCTGGCTGGAATCGTTCTGGCTGTGCTGCTGTCCGGCCTGTTCCGCCTTGGCACGGCGATAGAGGTCTACGGTGTGCCCCTTGAAGGGCAGAATATGGCGCGCGACCTTGCGCTGCTGGCCCTGGCCTGGCTCTCGCTGCGGCTTACCAGCCCTGCCAGCCGCGACGCCAACGGATTTTCCTGGGCCCCCATTGAAGAAGTCGCCAAGCTTTTTCTGGGCATCTTCGTCAGCATGATTCCGGCCATAGCCATCCTGAAAGCCGGAACCGACGGCGCGCTCGCGGGACTCATCCAGCTTGTCTCCAGCAACGGCCAGCCCGACAATGCCATGTATTTCTGGCTCACGGGCGTGCTCTCAAGCTTTTTGGACAACGCCCCCACCTACGTGGTCTTTTTTAACACCGCCGGAGGCGACGCCCAAACCCTCATGCGCGACGCCCCAGCCACCCTTGCCGCCATATCGGCCGGAGCCGTGTTTATGGGAGCCAATACCTACATCGGCAATGCCCCCAACTTTATGGTGCGGGCCATAGCCGAAAACCAGGGCGTGCGCATGCCCGGCTTTTTCGGCTATATGCTCTGGTCCGGCTGCGTGCTGCTGCCCCTTTTTCTGCTGCTTACATGGCTGTTTTTCTAGAGCGCTACCGCGCTGGAATGCCTTGTGGGGGAGGGACCCTTTTGGAAAAGGGTCTCCTCCCCCACACCCCCTCCCCCTAAAACTTTTATCGTAGTTTTAGGATCTTAAACGGCGGTTCCAAAGGCAACGGTTTTCAGGCACGGCACCATCACAATAGTTATCTGTACCAACACGCCCCCTTTGAGAAGGTTTCTTCTCAAAGGGGGCGTGTTGTAATTGTTATTGCTTGGCCGTGTGGATACGCCGCGCTTTCGCGCCGGGCGTCTACGCACGCGACCGTCAGACTGCGTTAAATGCGCCCTTGCGTTAAAATGCCTTGGACTTGAACATATCCGTCCACGAAGAATCCCTTGGGGCCGGATGGCTCGGATCAACCCAGCCCAGAACCTGACGTCCCATATCCCAGGCCAGGGTGCGGGCAATGAGGCTTGAAGGGTCTTCGGGATTCACTTCCGTTATGGAAAAAAGATAAAAATCATGCACCTGGCGCGCATCCATAAGCCCGCCCTGCGCCATGGACCACACAACCGTGCCTGTCTTCACGTCATAGACTTCCATGGCCAGCGAAAGCGAACTGGTGCCGCCGGATCCGCCATCCATGTAGTGATTGATATAGCCGCTCACCAGCATCTGCGCCCCGCGCGCCCTGGCAATGGCAAGCGCGCGCTGCGGCTCGAAAGGCGCGGCGCTGGTATCATACTCAAGAGCGGAAAAGGCGTTGAGCGACAGCCACACCTGCCATATCTGGCGCGAAAACATGTTGCTGAAGGTAACGGCGTTGGACATCTGCTGCACCGTCCGCAAAGGAACAAAAAGCGCTGTGGGCCGATACCCCAGTGGCTCTCTCGGCCGAACGTAAATGGCTGGCGGCTGGCGGCGCACAAAATTGCTGACCTGCACCTGAATGGGCATGCTCAGATCTCCCGTCACGCCGCGCTCTGTACGACTCGTGTCATCGGGCGCTCTGGAGCAGCCCGCCACCAAAAACAGCAGCAGGCAAAACACCGCTGCAAACAGGATACGCATCCGGGGCCAAGCCGTATCCTCAAAACTCCGGCCACGCCACGCGCCTGAAACTGAAGGGCAGGTATGCATAGTGTTCTCCTGACGTGAAACCAACCGGGCAGGCTGTCCCTCAGGGCAGAGCGCCGTTGATAATTGTTTTCTGACCAACACGGTTTTTCTTAATCTGTCTCCGTTGCGGCCCCGTTTGCGCGGCAGGCGCATGCGTCCTTACGCAGACGTGACGCAACGCCAGTATTCTGGCAGTTGCCAAAAGCGTGCCATAATAATCAACATGGCCGCTCCGCCGCCAGATGCAGACGGTGGAACGGCCATGACGCTTGTGGATCAGGCGATGGTCCGGCTTGCCCGGTCACATGCGGGCAGCCTGAAATATCTGGAGAAGCAGGGGCGCTATCAGCAGAATGACCGGAGCCAGCCCCATGAGCGTTTGCGGCCATGTAAGCCTGAGCGCCGCGCGGCAGCCAATCAGCACGCAGGCCACCATCCAGACAAAACCCACCAGAGAGCCCAGCAAAGGCACCACGCACAAGAGCGTGGGTGCGGCGGCATAGGCCAGAACCTGAAAAACCTGGCCGAAATCGGCACGACGGCCGCGCACAAAACCATAGGTGAAGTTTATGAGCGCACTGAGCACATACAGCTGGATTACGGACATGCCCGTTTTGATCAATATGATCATGGGCAGGCTCATCTGGGGCGAAAGCAGGATGAGCATTTTTTCCAGTTGTGGGTCAGAAGCGGCGCTGGGCGCCATAAGGGACATGAACAGCCCTGACCAGACGCGCTCCACAACGACCTGAACCACGCTCACCAACAGATAAAAAATCAGGGCGCGCATCTGCGACCCATCGGGCCGCACCTGGCTGAAAAGGCGCTGCGTGCTGAACATGACGCGCATGCAGGTATGATAAAAGGCCGGCAGCCAGCCATCTGGCTCCGGGGCTGTTTCCCACGGTATACCGGCTTCGCCGTCATCATACTGGGCGTCATACCCCTCGTGTCCGGCATCACCTTCATGATCGTCCGCAGCATCACCAAGGCGGCGCTTGCGGTCATACGGATCCTCGTCCTCGTCGTAACGGCGGTTCTGTTCTCGCTCATAGGCGCGGCTGGCGTGGGCGCGCGGGTCATCATCATGATCCGCAGGGTCTTCAGGCCCGGCCTTGCCTGCGCCCAAGACCCTCTTTTGCGCGCCGTCCCGCGCAGGGGCCTGTTCCCGCCCACGTGACGCTGTCTCCTGCTGCGCGGCATCGTCTGACCTTGCGTCTTCGCGCGACCATGAGGGGCTTCCGGGAACAATGGCTCCCGGAGGCAGGGGGTCGTCCTCATTGGGATCTCGCGCCGCGCCGGCAGCATCCCGGTATTCATCGGGATCTGGGGGGCTAACGGGATCTGGGGAGTTTGCGGAATCTGGCACATCATGAGAAGCGGGAACCGCGCCCTGATCACGCACGGGGCCGTGGCCTCCGGTTTGCGGCGCATCCGGCAGAACCTCCTGCACGCCGGTATCAGGCGCAAAGCGGAACCGGCAGGAGCAATGGGGGCAGGTGGCGATAACCGCGCGCGCCGGGAGGCGGTCGGCGGGCACTTGGCGGCTGAAGCCGCAACGCGGACACGTAATATTCACAAAGCTTCTCCTGAGTAAACACATCGTAAGGCCATAAAGTGGCATATATAGTATCCACAGGCTTTGCCGCTGGCAAGCGTCCGGAACGGCGTACCCGTGACGCCAAAATCCCCTTGGGAATGGGCTTTTGCTGGCCTGATGCCTGCAAAGGCTGTCACTGCCCCCATCGTTATTTCAAAAACACCTCGCCATAGACCAAAATACCATAAGAGTTTTGGGGGGTGGGGGCGTGGGGGAGGGACCCTTTTTCAAAAGGGTCCCTCC